>Ga0256404_1000764_pt1 | contig 82596 bp, 70 predicted proteins | sample RumenRJG_01DNA_FD_185990 | JGI IMG/M metagenome (GOLD analysis project Ga0256404, IMG submission 185990) | Bovine rumen microbial communities from Lethbridge, Alberta, Canada - RJG_01 | ecosystem: Host-associated > Mammals > Digestive system > Stomach > Rumen | place: Canada: Alberta | collected...
TTTGAAACATAGTGAAAGCTATGTTTATTTCTCATGCAATTTTTTTGTTCCGCGGATAATATTTAGTTTTCAAAGTACTTGCCAGAGTTTAGCTGGCATGAACTACTCAGGATTCCGAGAGTTCATTGGCTTATATTTATGAAATATTAAAGGTATATGCCTGTGTTAGTTCATATAAAAATAACATTTCCACTTATTATGCAAGAATACATATAATAGCGGCTTTTAGAACTTTAATATTGAGATAATATACGATAGTATAACTTATTATTATGCCAGATGTAAAGTAAACTGTGCTAAAATAAAAAAAATAAAATAGATGTTGCAATTTAAAATGTTATGTATTATAATTAAAACACAACATACAACAAAATGTTAAATAAGGAGGAAAAATTTATAAAAAATATATGGAGTACAGGGTGAATAACAGTAAATATGAGAAGATAAGTCTGTTAGGTGAAGGTGGAACATCACAGGTTTTTCTGGTAAGACATAAGGCATTGGGGACAGTGCGTGCTATGAAGAGAATATCTAAGAATTCTGTTAATGAGAAGTGTTATAATTCAGAAGTCAAAATTCTCAATATGATAGATATTGAGGGTATTCCGGTTATTTATGATGTGGAGGAGGATTCGGAATATTGGTACATTATCGAGCAGTATATTGAAGGAATATCATTTGAGGAATATTTAAGTAATAAAGAAAATGATGCTCTTGAGGTGCTAGGTTATGTATGCAGAATATGTACAATATTACATTTATTACATACTACTAAGCCATATGGAATAATTTATGGAGATATTAAACCGGAGAATATAATCATTAGTAAAAATGGAGTGTATTTGATTGATTTTGGAAATTGTATGTTAACTAAGGATATTTCTGATGAGAATAAGATGGCTACTAAGGAATATGTTACGCCTGAGCAGTATAATAGTGGGAAGATGGGCATATGGACAGACGTGTATGGCATTGGCGTGCTGATACAGAAGGTATATCAGGGATTTCAGATGCAGTTATATAACTACAGAGATGAGATTTTGAGAATTATATCTATATGTATGGAAAAGGACAGTAAAGACAGATATATTTCAACACAAATTATAGAGGAAGCTATAACTTCAATAGTAGAGAAGATAAATATTAACAGAGCATCAGCGAATAATAATGGCTGCGATGAAAAGAGTAAAAAATGCAGAAATAGTAATGAAAGAGATAGGGAATCACTTGATATAGTAATTTATGGTTGTAGAAGATATGCAGGAGTAACCCACCTTGCGTTAGGACTTACTAAGTATTTAGAGAATAAAATACCAGATGTATTCTATATAGAAGATAATTTATCCAAAGATATAATTAATATGTTGGATTTTGATAATGGGACAGTGTGTTCAGATGGTATATATACATATAAAAGATGCAAGATATTGCCTAATTATGGAGAATTTTGCACACCGGACAAACATACAGATTCTGTGGGAATAAGGAAACCGGTGTATATACATGACTGTGGTGTATATAATAAGGAATCGTCACTTTCAAATCTGGTAATTGTGGTGATTACTGATATTAAAGAATATTTAAAATTCCAATATGAAGATTATATCTTAGATTATAAAGACAAAAATATATTGTATGTTGCGAACTTTTCGGATGACAAAGGGATAAAAAGGCTTTTAAGACAAAGGAATATTAATGTATTAAGAATGCCATATATTGAGAATCCATTTAAACAATGTAAGGAATCAGAAAAGTTTTATGGGGACATAGTGAAGATATTAATAAGAAATTATTAATTAAATGTATAAAATGATTGTAAGATGATTATAAGAACAGTATAGAGGCATTAAAGTATGATTAATTTTAGAAGAAAACGTATAGTACGCAGAAAGACCTATCATAAACTGGTAGTGGCAGGAATGACTAAAGGTGTCGGAGCAACACATTTTTCAATATTACTTGGAAATTATTATTCAGAGGTGTTAGGAATAAAGACAGCAATAGTTGATTTGAACGAGGATTGTGACTATGAATTTCTGAAACAGATATGTGTACCTGAGAGTTTGATTAAGAACGATGTTTATAATATACATAAGGTAGTATATTATCAGAGTGTTACCAGAGAGAATTTGGCTGGAATTTTCCACGAAAATTATGAATGTGTAATACTTGATGTTGGAAGTAATTATAGAAAATTTCTTAATGAAATCAGTATGTGTGACAGAAAGTATCTGATTAGTTCGATAGGACTGTGGAAGGTACCGGGTGTAGTAGCAGGTTTAAAGGAGATACAGTTCAATGAACAATGGAAATTTTTGTACTGCTTTGGTAATAAAGAATCGGCAGATTATATATCAGAGTGTACAGGTAGAAGATTATATCCTATACCGGTTGTAAATAATCCGTTTAAAATTACAGGCAGACAGTTGATGGAGGTAGAACGTATATTGGAGGAATAGTGGTTATCTGGCAGAGAAAAAAGAATCTGATAATTGCATTGTTGTCAGGCGTGATTATTTCGGCAGTTATATTAGGCGGTATTTTAATTGTGGAAGTAATTAACTATAACAACTGCAGGAGAGAGCTGGTAAAAATCAGGAATGAGCAAAAAGGTTATACTAATATTAAAGCTTATTCACTTAATGCAGATAAGAAAAAGGGAGACTTGATAACAGAAGCAGATTTAGTTGAATTAAACTTATATGGAGAAAATAATTTAATAGGTCTGGCATCTAGGAATGATTTGTTAAATAAAGAATTAAAAATTGATGTCAGTAAAGGAACAATAATGGATTTAAGTATGGTGCATAAGCAGGATAAGGTAGCCAATGATATAAGACTTCATATTTATTCGGATGTTGAATTACATCAGGATATTCTTGAAGGAAGTATTGTGGATATAAGAATTACATTTCCTGATGGAGAAGATTATGTTATAGCAGGACATAAGAAAATCGTTAAAAGAATTGAGGATAATATACTCATAAATGTTAATGAGGAAGAAATTCTCAAGATGGCTAGTGCCGAAGTTGATAAAAATGTTTATCAGGGAACAAAAATATATGCGGTTTTATATGTGAAAGACTATCAGGAAACAGCTAAATCAGATTATCCTGTAAATGCAAGTGTTATTGAATTAGGTAGTTGGGATCCTAACTTAATAGAAGAAGTATTCAATAGTGAAACGGCGAATAAAAGAGTCGTATTAGAAACAAATATGAACAGGTTCGTGTCGTAGAAAACATACTATTGTGAACACACATCGTAGTTTTTATGTTTCTACCCCTGGGATCATTATAAAATAATATATCACGAGAATAGTTAATTGCATGTCAGAGAGATTAATAGAATGTCAATAAATGTTATTTGAGATAAAGAATGTAATTAATTATGTAAAGTTATGGCATATAATAAAATGATGTAAAATACATTCATTAGTTATATGCCGTAACAATATAAAAGAGAAAACAGATGACGTAGATGATAAAAAGTGTTATAATACACCACAAATAGACATTTTCATATAGAGAAAATAAGGAGGAAAGTATTTTGAAGAAAAAGTCAGTACCTGTTTTTTTTGTGGCGGCGATTATAATTATTTCGATAGTTGTATTAGTAGTAGGAAATATAATAGATAAACGAACACCTTCTAAGAAGCATGCTTCAGAGGAAGATTTATACAAATTATATAGATTATATGATGGTTATACTGAGGATGGTGATAAGATAAGCTTTGAGGGAGCAACAAAGGCGGCAGATAACCAGGTTGCTATCTTATTACAGAATGAGTTAGTTTCAAACAGAGCTTTTATAGATAATGGAGAATTATATGTGGATTATGAATTTGTAAAGAATTCACTTAATAATAGATTTTATTGGGACAATAATGAGAATATTCTTATTTATACAACACCTACAGATATTGTTAAGGCGAGCGTGGGAAGTCAGGAATATTATGTTACCAAGGCTAAGAAGACAGCAGAATATACCATTGTTAAAACAGAGGGTTCAAAAGTATATGTTGCATTAGATTTTGTGAAGAACTATTCGAATATAGAATATACATTATACGAATCTCCTAACAGAGTATGTATAACAAACGGATGGGGAACAGAAGAAAATATAGCTACTCTTAAGAAAGATACAAAGATAAGACTTGATAAGAGCATTAAGTCAGATATCTTATACAATTGTAAGACAGCAACAGAAGTAGTAATATTAGATAAAGGAAAAACATGGTCAGAGGTAATCACAGAAGATGGTTTCTTTGGATATGTTAAGACAGATTCATTAGGAAAACAGACAACAAAGACATTGCAAAATGATTATGTTGAGCCTGAATACACTAATATCCAGAAAGATTTTACAATTAATTTGGCTTGGCATATGGTTACTGCACAGGCATCTAATAATCAGTTGATGGATTTAGTTACTCCTGCTAAGGGATTAAATGTTATTGCACCTACATGGTTTAGATTATCAGATAATGAGGGCAATATGACATCGCTTGCAGATGCTAATTACGTAACAAGAGCGCATATGGTCGGATTAGAGGTATGGGCTGTTGTAGATGATCAGTCAGCTGATTCTGATAATAAACAGATATTTAGCTATACATCAAAGAGAGAGAAGATAATTAACCAGTTAATTGCTTCGGCTATTGAGTATGGAATAGATGGAATTAATGTGGATTTTGAATATATAGCTAAAGAAAATGCAGATGACTATATCCAGTTCTTAAGAGAATTATCTGTGAAATGCAGAATAAATGGAATTGTTCTGTCGGTAGATGATAAAGTTCCTGAGGCATCAAACAGCTATTATAATATTGAAGAGCAGGGTAAAACTGTTGATTATGTAGTAATGATGGGATATGACGAGCATTGGGGTGTTGATTCAGGAGCAGGTTCGGTAGCCTCTCTTCCATGGGTAACTGAAGGAATTGAAAATATGGTATCAAAAGTTTCATCGACAAAAGTGGTACTTGCAGTTCCGTTCTACACAAGAATATGGGAAGAAGATGCATCTGGTAATGTTGTAAGCTGTGCATCGGTAGATATGACAACGGCGATGACTACATTGACTAACAATGGTATTACACCTGTATGGGTTGACAATGTCGGACAATATTACGGAGAATATCCATCAGGAGATAATACAGTCCGTATATGGTTAGAAGATGCGAAATCAATAGAAGAGAAATTAAAACTAATCGGAACATATGAACTTGCAGGCGTTGCTGAATGGCGAATAGGTCTTGAGAATAATGAATTATGGAACACGATAATTAAATATACGAATTAATAGAATGTCCCTTTGCATATTATTTATTAAGTGAAGTATTGTGAAGTATAAGATTATAGGTAATATATGCCTTGTAATTCTTCTTTGCAAATACATATTTATTGAGTGATATGTGAGGGGATATTTGTATATGCTAAAGAATAAGTTAGAAAAAGCAATGGGCTATGGAATGTTGATTATCATAACATGCGCATCATTGATGATAAATGTTAATGCGGGCAGTATTACTGTATCAAAGAAAACCGGGAAGTCAGATAAGCATGAACCTAAATATACAGTAGTAATAGATGCGGGACATGGTGGCTATGATCCGGGTAAAATTGGTATAACCGGAAGACTTGAGAAAGATATTAATTTAGAAATAGCATTAAAACTTAAGAAGCATCTCGAAGATAATAATATTAAAGTTGTTATGACAAGAATTGAAGATGTAAGTATGTGTGGGGATGAGGGGAATGAGGTATCAAGTAAGAAGTCAGCAGATATGCGAAAACGTGTGGAGATAGTAAATACTGCTAATGCAAATCTTTGTGTCAGCATACATCAAAACAGCTATGAATCTAAAGATGTCAAGGGTGCACAGGTCTTTTATTACTCTAAATCAGAAGATGGTAAGAAATTCGCAGAATTATTACAGGGAATAATAAAAAGTGATGTAGATGGGAAGAATAAACGAATGGCAAAGGAAAACAGCAGTTATTATATGCTTCGCAAAGTGGAGTGCCCGGCAGTCATTGTAGAATGTGGTTTTCTGTCTAATTGGGAAGAGGCAACAGAGCTTGCAGATGAATTCTACCAGGATAAAATAGCGGCTGCAATTAATAAAGCTGTAATAGAATATTTATCAAATATTTAGTTTTAATTTATATGTAAAAGTGGTATAATGAAGCACAGAATTAAGCTCAGGCATGGAGGCAGAAATGGACACAATACTTAGAAAAGTTGATGTTGATAACATCGATATGGAGGTAATTAAAGAAGCCTCAGATATTTTGCATGCTGGAGATATGGTAGCATTTCCAACAGAGACAGTATACGGATTGGGAGCAGATGCACTTGATGAGATGGCATCGAAGAAAATATATGCAGCAAAGGGCAGACCATCTGATAATCCGTTAATAGTACATGTGGCAAATGAACAGCAGATATTACCTCTGGTTAAAGAAATTCCTGAATCAGCAAGAAAGCTTATGAAAGCATTCTGGCCTGGTCCGTTAACTATAATTTTTAATAAAAGTGATGTTGTACCATATGGAACAACCGGTGGATTAGATACAGTAGCGATAAGAATGCCGAATCATAAAGTAGCACTTACACTTATTGAAGAATCAAATGTAGCCATTGCAGCACCGAGTGCGAATACATCGGGCAGACCAAGTCCTACAACGGCTAAGCACGTAATGGATGATTTGAATGGTAAGATATCAATGGTTATAGATGGTGGCGAGGTTGGAATAGGAATAGAATCAACGATTGTTGATGTAACAGGTGATATTCCGATGATATTACGTCCGGGATATATTAATAAGAAGATGCTTGAAGAAGTAGTCGGAGAAGTTACTATTGATAAAGCTATCCTTGGACCGGTAAGTCCTGATTTGAAACCTAAAGCTCCGGGAATGAAATATAAACATTATGCACCTAAGGCAGATTTTACAATGTTTGATGGTGATATAGATAAAGTCGCAGACAGAATAAATGAATTAGCAGAAGCTTATATTAAGAAAGGTTATAAAGTCGGTATAATATCCAGCACTGAATCAAAGGACAGATATAAATATGGAGAAGTGATATCGATAGGTAGCCGTAATAATGAGATAAGTATTTCTAAAAATTTGTATAAAGTTTTAAGAGAATTTGATGATAAACAAGTTGATTATATATTAGGCGAAACATTTAGAAGTGAAGAACTGGGACAGGCAATAATGAACAGACTATTAAAAGCTGCAGGATATCAGGTTGAAACTGTTATCTAGATGTTAATAGCATTAATAGCATTAATAGAATGAAAGGTTTGATATTATGAACAGATACCGAAAAGTAGTTTTTGTAAGTACCGGGGGAACTTGTAGAAGCATTTTAGCGAAAGCCATATATAGAAATATTAATACGAATGAAGAACTGCAGATTGAATCAAGAGGTTTAGTTGCGTTATTTGAAGAACCGGTTAATCCTAAAGCAGTAGCTATAGCTAAGAGTAAAGGAATATCAATTGAAGATGAGAAGTCTAAGCAGCTTACAATGGACGATTTCGGAGATGATATTCTTGTATTGGTAATGACAGATTTACTTAAGAAAAAAGTATATGACGAATTTGAAAATGCAGTTAATGTTTATTCCATAAGGGAATTTGCAGGTGAGGCAATAGATGTCGAGGCTGCATATGGCGGAGAACTGGCCGAATACGGAAGTCAGTTTGAGTATTTAGAAAAATTGATTACAATTGTAAAAGATAAGATAGAACAAGATGAATAAAGAGAAAGGAATCGCACAGGCGATAAAGGAAAGATTATGATAGCATTAGGTTGTGACCATGGTGGATATGAATTAAAACAGGAGATAATCAAGCATTTGCAGGAAAGAGGAATAGAATTCAAAGATTATGGATGTGACAGTTTAGAATCAGTTGATTATCCTGTATATGCGAAGAAAGTTGCAAATGTTGTAGCTTCAGGAGAGTGTGAAAAGGGAATACTTATCTGTGGAACAGGAATTGGAATATCAATTGCTGCTAATAAGGTAAAAGGCATCAGAGCTGCACTTTGTACTGATTGTTTTATGGCTGAGGCAACAAGACTTCATAATAATGCAAATATTCTGGCATTAGGCGGAAGAGTTGTAGGTCCTGGACTTGCACTTAAGATAGTTGATACATTTTTAGATACAGAATTTTCTAATGATGAGAGACATATAAGAAGAATTGGAATGATAGAATAAAGATTTTATGGCAGGTTAGAAATTGAATTCGCAGATTTCTGACGGTCTCTTTACAATAAGTCATTCAGAAATGAGGTTTACTATGAGTGATAAAAGAGAAGATTATATAAGCTGGGACGAATATTTTATGGGAGTGGCATATTTAGCTTCCATGAGATCAAAAGATCCGAATACACAGGTAGGAGCGTGTATAGTAAGTCCTGAGAATAAGATTTTATCTATGGGATATAACGGCTTCCCAAGTGGCTGCTCAGATGATGAATTTCCATGGGGCAAGACAGGTGAAGAGATAGACAGTAAATATCTTTATACAACGCATAGTGAATTAAATGCAATTCTTAACTATCGTGGAGGAAGTCTTGAGGGAGCTAAGATGTATGTTACTTTATTTCCATGTAATGAATGTGCAAAAGCAATTATTCAGTCAGGAATAAAGGAATTAGTATATGACTGCGATAAATATGCGGATACACCGTCTGTATATGCCTCAAAGAGAATGCTATCTTCAGCGGGTGTTAAGTTTCACAAATATGACAAAACAGGTAGAAAAGTCAGTATTGATCTATAAGGAATGGAGGTTCGATTCCTATAAAGAAGAATAAATTAGAGAAAGATGTTTATACTAATTTTGCCTTAATATCCCAATTAGGGATAAGTATGTTAGTTCCTATATTTATGTTAATGGCACTGGGTATATATCTAGAGAAGAAATTCAGTATACCACTGACATTGCCATGTATTATATTAGGCGTTATGGCGGGATGCAGAAATACATACCATCTTGCTAAGAAAGCCATAGGTAAATCAGAGGGAGAGAAGTCTGTTAAAGAAGAGCAGGAAATGGTAAATGATGTGTTAAGGGAGTGGAATGATGGAAGACAATTTACAGAACACAAAGACACAGACAACGGTAGAAATGAAAAAGACCGATAAAATACAGAATATGAATAAGAAGCAGAATACAGATAAAAAGCTTAAGAAACTAAAAAGAAATCAGATACAGAATACAGATAATGATAATACAGATATTGATGTGTCTGAAAGCAGAATTGGAAGTTTTCGCATTAACCGAACCGGTATTGAACTGATTATAGGTAATGTGATTTACTATATATTAGGGCAGATATTAATTCTAATATTTGCAGACAGAAAGCTGAATGTTTCCGTTGGTTTCATACTCGGAGTTGTCATATCAGTACTAATGACAGTTCATATGACAATAGCTATTGAGCAGGCTATGAGTTTTAATGAAAGAGGAGCAGACAGACATGTCAAAAAGACGACAGCCGTAAGAATGATATTATGTTTTATAGCGCTTATTGCTATAGGTATAACCCATGTGGGTGATATTGTGGCAGCACTTTTTGGCGTAATGGCATTGAAAGTATCGGCTTATTTACAGCCGCTTACTCATAAAGTTTTAGCTAGAAAATCTACAGAAAAAGGAAGGTGAGAATGTGGTAAACGGAATTCTGAGTGCCGTAGGTAATATGGTACCGTCAGGAGTCGGTGGAACATTGCTGGCAGCAAGTGCTGACGATGAGAGCAGTGGAAGTTTTATGATTAAACTTTTTAAAGAAGTTAAAATCGGTGGCTCTACTGTATATATAACCAGTACACATATTTGTCTGGTCATCATAGCCTTGATATTAATCGTATTTGCAATTGTGGTTAATCGTAAGATTAAAGCTGCAGAAGCAAGTGATACGCCAGGAACACTTCAGAATATTGCAGAAATGATAGTTGAAACCATAGACAATATGGTTAAGGGTGTCATGGGGACAAATGCTAAACGTTTTGTCAATTACATTGGTACATTGTTCTTATTTGTACTTTTATGCAATATATCAGGTCTGGTTGGACTTAGACCACCTACTGCCGATTATGGTATTACATTACCGTTAGGTCTTATTACGTTTGTTTTAATCCATTACAATGGTATTAAGAAAAACAAATCTAAACACTTTACTGATTTGTTTAAACCGAATCCGATTTTATTCCCGATTAACTTAATCGGTGAAATAGCGGTGCCTTTATCGCTTTCAGTTCGTTTGTTCGGAAACGTAATGTCAGGAACAGTTCTTATGGGACTGATTTATGGTTTGCTTAAGCCATACACATTTGGCTGGCCAGCGATACTACACATCTATTTTGATATTTTCTCTGGCTGTATACAGGCATATGTAATAAGTATGCTGACTATGGTATATATTAATGACAAAATAGCCGACTAAAACTAAAAAGATTTAAGAGTCTGCATGACAGACAGATAGGAGGAAATTTATGAATCAAGTTACAGGACAGGATTTTATTAACGCAATGTCAGCCGTTGGTGCAGGAATTGCAATGATAGCAGGTATTGGACCTGGTATTGGACAGGGATATGCAGCAGGACAGGCAGCCGCAGCAGTTGGTCGTAATCCGGGAGCTAAATCAGATATTACATCTACCATGCTTTTGGGACAGGCAGTTGCAGAAACAACTGGTCTTTACGGATTCGTTGTTGCAATCATATTAATGTTTGTTAAGCCTTTCAAATAAGGTTAAGCCGATTTGGAATTAATAATAATTTTAAAAATGTAATAATTCTCAGAAAGGAGGCGAAACCTTGTTTGGTGAAAGACTATTTGGATTAGATTCACAGACAATATTTGACTGTTTCGTACTTGCAGTAACAATGCTCGTACTTTTTACGGCATTATCATATTTCTTATTTAATCCTGTAAGAGAACTTCTTAAGAAACGTCAGGACAGAATCTCAAACGAGAGAGAACAGGCTGAAGCTGATAGAAAGTCAGCCGAAGAGTCTAAGAAAGAGTATGATGAAAAGATTAAGAATATTGAAAAAGATGCAGAAGCTATTTTAAGTGAAGCCAGAAGAAAAGCTCTTAAGAGTGAAGAGAGAATAGTGAATGAAGCTAAGGAAGAAGCAGCAAGAATTATTGCTCATGCTAAGAAAGAAGCAGAGTTAGAGAAACAGAAAGCTGCTGATGACATTAAGAAAGAAATCATTTCTGTTGCAACTCTTATGGCAGGCAAGGTAGTAGCAGTATCTGTGGACGAAAAGACACAGGATACACTCATTGAGGAAACATTGAAAGAGATAGGTGAGGAAACATGGCTAAGCTAGTATCTAAGACATACGGTGATGCATTGTTTGAACTGGCTCTCGAAGAAGATAGATTAGATTCATTATTTGAAGAATCTAAAGTAATCAGGGAAGTGTTTCTTACTAACAGTGAGCTTATAAAACTACTGAATCACCCTAAGATAGATAAGGAAGAGAAGATATCCATAATCGAAAATATATTTACGGACCGGGTATCAAAGGATATGGTTGGCTTTCTAGTTCTTGTAATTAAGAAAGAAAGACAAAACAGTATTCTCGAAATTCTTGATTATTTTATCGCTTTAGTTAAAGAATATAAGAAAATTGGTGTTGCATATGTAACTACGGCAGTAGAGATGACTGATGACCAGAAGAAGATGGTTGAGAATAAGTTACTTGCAACGACTAAGTATGAATCATTTGAGATGAATTATGTAGTAGATAAGGATATTATCGGCGGCATAATTATCAGAATCGGTGACAGGGTAGTGGATAACAGCATAAAGTTAAAACTTAATGAGTTATCAAAGGATTTATATAAGATCCAGCTTGTCTAATTGAATCAAAACTTAAATATAATATTAAATATATTTTATTGAAAATACAGTGTAATAATTATCTGTTTATATAAAGTATGAAGAATCATATTTATAATGTTTATAAGTAATATATTATGCTAGAAAGAAGGTGGGTTAGCTCCATGAATTTGAAACCGGAAGAAATCAGTTCTGTTATTAAAGAGCAGATACAAAAATATTCCGCTGAACTTGATGTTTCTAACATCGGTACAGTAATCCAGGTAGCTGACGGAATTGCTCGTATACATGGCCTTGAAAAGGCTATGCAGGGTGAACTTCTTGAATTTCCAGGTGAAGTATATGGTATGGTATTGAATCTTGAAGAAGATAACGTAGGTGCCGTATTACTTGGCAATCAGAAGAACATAAATGAAGGCGATACTGTTAAATCAACAGGCCGAGTTGTAGAAGTACCGGTTGGTGATGCAATGTTAGGTCGTGTTGTTAATGCGCTTGGACAGCCAATAGATGGCAAAGGACCAATCCATACAGATAAGTACAGACAGATTGAAAGAGTAGCATCTGGTGTTATTTCAAGAAAATCTGTTGACACACCACTTCAGACAGGTATTAAAGCTATTGATGCGATGGTTCCTATCGGAAGAGGACAGCGTGAGCTTATCATTGGTGACCGTCAGACTGGTAAAACAGCGATTGCGATTGATACAATCATTAATCAGAAAGACCAGAATGTTAAATGTATATATGTTGCTATCGGACAGAAAGCATCAACAGTTGCATCAATTGTTAAAACATTAGAAGAATATGGTGCAATGGCATATACAACAATTGTTGTATCTACAGCAAGTGACCTCGCTCCATTACAGTATATTGCACCTTATTCAGGTTGTGCAATTGGTGAGGAGTGGATGGAAAACGGAGAGGACGTATTAGTAGTATATGATGACTTGAGCAAACATGCTACAGCATACCGTACACTTTCATTATTACTTCGTAGACCACCAGGCCGTGAGGCATATCCTGGTGATGTATTCTACTTACATTCAAGATTACTTGAACGTGCAGCCAGACTTTCAGATGAATTAGGAGGAGGCTCATTAACAGCACTTCCTATTATCGAGACTCAGGCAGGCGACGTATCAGCATATATTCCTACAAATGTTATTTCGATAACAGATGGACAGATTTACCTTGAAACAGAGATGTTTAATGCAGGTTTCAGACCAGCCGTAAATGCAGGTCTTTCAGTATCACGAGTTGGTGGTGCTGCACAGATTAAAGCTATTAAGAAATTAGCTGCTCCTATTCGTGTGGAATTAGCACAGTATAGAGAGTTAGCAGCATTCTCACAGTTTGGTTCAGAACTTGATGCTGATACTAAAGAGAAGTTAGCACAGGGTGAAAGAATTAAAGAGATGTTAAAGCAGGATCAGTATAATACAATGCCTGTTGAATATCAGGTAATTATTATATATGCTGCAACTAAGAAATATTTATTAGATATTCCTGTAGATGAAATTCTTGATTTCGAAAAGGAATTATTCGAATATATCAGCACAAAATATCCTGAGATACCTGAGAGTATTAAGGAGACAAAAGAATTATCAGCAGAGATTGAAGAGAAGCTTGTTAAGGCAATTACAGAGTGTAAGGCAGCAAAATAGATGCCGTACCTTAGGAAAGGTGGTGTAAATCATGGCGTCAATGAGAGATATTCAAAGACGTAAAACAAGTATTCAGAGTACTGAACAGATTACTAAAGCCATGAAGCTGGTTGCCACTGTAAAATTGCAGAAAGCAAGAGTTCGCGCAGAGAAAGCAAAACCATATTTTAATCATATGTATGAAAGCGTAACTTCTATGCTTGCACGTTCGGGAAATATTAACCATAAATATTTACGTGCAGGTGAGAGCAAGAAGAAAGCAGTTATAGTTATAACGGCTAACAGAGGACTTGCCGGAGGATATAACAGTAATGTTACAAAGCTACTTACTAAGAATGAAGATTTTTCAGCAGACAAGGTAGTGACTTATGTAATAGGTAAAAAAGGCAGAGAGAATCTTGCAAGAAGCGGTTATGAAATTAAAGATGACTTCTCAGAAGTGGTAAATGAGCCAATGTACAGAGATGCTATGGAAATTGGCGAAAAGGTATTAGAAGCATTTGAGAATGGTGAATTCGGAGAGGTATACATTGCATATACTACATTTAAGAATACAGTAAGCCATATACCTACAATGCTTAAGGTTCTGCCTGTTTCAGCAGAGGAAGCAGATGTTCCTAAAGAGGACAAGCTTACTTTGATGAATTATGAGCCAAATGATGAAGAAGCTCTTGATATGATTATACCAAAGTATGTAAGCAGTTTGATTTATGGTGCGCTAATCGAGGCTGTAGCCAGTGAAAATGGTGCAAGAATGGCTGCAATGGATTCTGCAACAAGTAACGCAGATGATATTATTGCAGATTTATCGTTAATGTATAACAGAGCAAGACAGAGTTCGATTACACAGGAATTAACAGAAATTATAGCTGGTGCGGAAGCCATCAGTTAATATAATAAGAATAACAGGTCATTGTAAACTTTACGGTAAGCAATATAAAATATTGTTTATGGTTGTTTACAGGAACCTGAATAAAAATGAAGTAAGGAGTGAGAGAATGGCAGAGAATAATGCAGGTAAAGAATGCATAGGTAAAATCACTCAAATTATCGGTGCCGTACTTGATATCAAATTCAGTGCCGGTAATCTTCCGGAAATATATGATGCTATTAACATAGAGACTAATAATGGAAGACTTGTTGTGGAAGTAGCACAGCATCTTGGTGATGATACAGTAAGATGTATCGCTATGGGTTCAACTGATGGACTTGTCAGAGGAATGGAAGCCGTTGCTACAGGCGCACCAATATCAGTTCCTGTAGGTGAGAATACATTGGGAAGAATGTTCAATGTACTTGGTAATCCTATAGATAATATTGATGCACCTGAGGGTGTGGAATATCTTCCAATCCATAGAAAAGCACCGGCATTTGCAGAGCAGTCAACAGAAACTGAGATACTTGAGACAGGTATCAAGGTTGTCGATTTACTTTGCCCTTATCAGAAGGGTGGTAAAATAGGTCTGTTCGGTGGTGCAGGTGTTGGTAAAACTGTATTAATTCAGGAATTAATCAGAAACATTGCAACAGAACATGGTGGATACTCAGTATTTACCGGTGTTGGTGAAAGAACAAGAGAGGGTAACGACCTCTATTATGAAATGAAAGAATCAGGCGTTATCAATAAGACAACGATGGTATTCGGTCAGATGAACGAGCCACCTGGAGCAAGAATGAGAGTAGGTCTTACAGGTCTTACTATGGCAGAATACTTCAGAGACCAGGGTGGTAAAGATGTGTTATTATTCATTGATAACATTTTCCGTTTCACTCAGGCAGGTTCAGAGGTTTCGGCTTTACTTGGACGTATGCCTTCAGCCGTTGGTTACCAGCCAACACTTCAGACAGAAATGGGTGCTTTACAGGAGAGAATCACATCTACAAAGAATGGTTCTATCACTTCCGTTCAGGCGGTTTATGTACCGGCAGATGACTTAACTGACCCTGCGCCTGCTACAACATTTGCACATTTGGATGCTACAACAGTATTATCACGTTCTATCGTAGAATTAGGTATTTATCCTGCTGTAGATCCTCTTGAGTCAACATCAAGAATACTTGATCCAAAGGTTGTAGGTGAGGAACATTATAAAGTAGCCAGAGGCGTACAGGAAATTCTTCAGAAATACAAAGAGTTACAGGATATTATCGCAATTCTTGGTATGGACGAATTATCAGAAGAGGATAAGCTCGTAGTTGCCAGAGCAAGAAAGGTTCAGAAATTCCTTTCACAGCCATTTAACGTTGCAGTACAGTTTACAGGTGTAGAGGGTAAATATGTACCACTTAGTGAAACTATCAGAAGTTTCAAAGAAATTCTCGAGGGCAAACATGATGATATTCCGGAAAGTTACTTCTTAAATGCAGGAAGCATCGATGATGTAGTTGCAAGAGCTCAGAAGTAATCTTTCAGTAAGAGAAAGGAATAGAATCTATGGAAGAAAAATTTTTTGAACTAGAGATTATTACGCCTGACAGACAGTTTTACGAGGGTAAAGCCTGGTTTGTGGAAATGACTACAAGTGAGGGTAACATTGGTGTATACAAAGACCATATACCACTTACATGTATCCTTGCACCGGGTATTGTCAAAATATATGAAAATGACAATGATGAACCTAAGAAAGCTGTAGTACACGCAGGATTTGTGGAAATATTGCAGGACAAGATAACTGTAATGGCAGAAGTGGCAGAGTGGCCGGATGAAATCGACGCCAACCGAGCTGAAGAAGCCAGAATCAGAGCAGAAAGACGTATAAAAGAAGGCGGCGAAGGCGTTAATATAGATCGTGCCGAAGCAGCTCTCAGACGTTCGCTTGCAAGAATTGAAGCATTAAAATAAATTAAAGACTTGTAGAGTGAAAATACAGATAAATACAGGCAAATATAGGTAAAAATATAGGTGTATACAGATAATCTATAGCATATCTTGTTTATAGTATTTTACTCATACATTTTAATTAATTGATTAAAAACTCCCTTTATTGACGATACTTTTATAAAGTATTTAAGTAAGGGAGTTTTTTGATGAAAAAATTTATATATTTATTAGGAATAGGAATTACTGTATTATTAGTGCAGTTTGCTTATGGTAAATTAGTACCGGAAAAGTCTGTAAGTGCCAATGTTATCGCAGAAAATTCATTAGAAAAAGTCTTTCAGAACAATAATATCCATAAAGCAGATTGTGAAATAGAGGGCTATTATTATCTGGGAGAAAAATATTATGGAGAGTCGGGAAGTCTTGAATTAATAGACAAGATAGCAGAAAGATTAGGAGTAAATTCAGAATATTATTATGATAAATATAGAACTGATACGGGAACTGTAGCGGTGATGAAGAAAGATGGTAAAAGCTCCGAACTTGAGCTTGAACTTATTACTACGGAATATCAGGAAAGCCAGAATGTTATAGCACAGAGAAATTATTTATCGGTATCATTAGATATAAAAGATTCATTAGAAAGCGGATATTATTATAAAAAGCTGATAGAAAAGACTATGAAAGAGATATGCAGAGAAGAATCCAATGTTGACGAAAATATAAATAAAGATGAAGAAGTAACCACAAGTATTCGTTCGCGAAACATTTATATGGTTATAAAAGGGAAAATATACGGTGAAATAGATAAAGAGCAGGAGAATAAAATTGCAAAAGGTATACTTAAGAGTTTTCAGGCAAAAAAAATATTTAATGGACAAAATGATGAGCATATGAATGTATATGGATATACGGAAATTCTACAGGATTATGTTGCAATAGGCAGCGAGAAGATAAATATAAATGTTGCATTTTCGTATGATGAACAGGAGAATATAACATATGTGTATATAGGAAGTCCGATTGTAAATTATGATTATTAATTCAAATTTTGCACATATATAATAGAATCAAATTTACTTTAACAGATGAATATAGGTTACAATATGTATGTGCAAAGTATGAGTTATTAGTATTTGTATTGAAGTATGATATATTCTTATTCTGGCACAATTGGTGAAATCTGTGCCAGAACCATATTCGACTGTGTCATATAATGTTCGTTATAAACGAAGTATAAGGAATCATCTGATTTGAGAACATCAAATAGCAATGTGCTTGAAAATTCCTTATACACTTTAGGAGAAGATGCATTTTCAAAGTTTTTATCAAAATATTTTACAAAAATTGAAGCACCCTCATAAGAAGTTCCTTTATTAAGGTAGTCGCTACTGTAATAAAGAATAAATTTGTTCTTATAGAAGATAATATTGCCTAACTCGTTGTCGGCTTCAGCCTTGCAAAGAATTTTTGGAGAACTCCATTTAGTACCCTTATTATTGGAAAAAATAACCTCCAATGAGGAATTACCTTTATCTACGATTTCGCGTTCAAAGAATATATAATAAGTACCATTGACATTCATGGCTACAAGGTCCTCTATATTGTGGTTATCTCTAATAATTGTGTCTATATGTGTCCAGTTAAGTAAATCTTTTGACTTATATAAGTCAACGGAATAGATGCCATTATCTTTATCTGGATTTGAATTATTTATAGTACCATTGATGGTTGTAACGGTAATAAAATATGTATCATTAATTTTTAGGATTGTAGGGTCTATTGTCATTTTATCATTTCTCATTATAATTTCATTCAAGATGATATTTAGTGAGTCATCAAGCTTAAGTATCCCGACTTCTTTATTAGAATTTGCATATATGATGATATTATCTGTGCCTTCGACACTTAGCCAGTTTAATTTAATGTCATCATATTTACGAACTCTTTGACCGTTAAAATCAAAGATGCCAAGAGTTCCGTTATCGTTGCCGACAATATATTTGTTATCATAGAATTTAACATCGCCATTATGAAGGTTATCTATTTTGAATAAAGTTTTACATTCCAAGGCTGTAGATATCTGTTTAGGCGAATCAGAGTCATCAGGATTATTTGAGTTATCAGAGTTATCAGAACCATCTGGTATAGTAGAATTAGAACTATCAGAGATGGTAGCATTTGCATTGATACTTCTGTCTGATTTTACACATAGATGACTATATAATGTTATCGATAATACAGAAAAAATTGTTATTGTCAGAAGAATTAATATTAACTTTATAGAAGTTTTTAACCTACGCATATTCATACCTACCTTAATAATTTAGTTGTCAAGTAAAGAGACATATAGTAAATAGAATAATATAAACACAATATATGTTAATAAATGTTGATATATACATAATATATGCTAATATTATTGTTTATTTACTAGCTAAATATATTAAAAAATATTATAATAAAATATGCAAGTAATACGACAAATTAATACAAAAATTTTACATTATCGTAATATATCGAAGGATATTGTAACAAAAAGAAATGGAATGTTAAAAATTATTTGGTCAGTTAAAAGCGATTTTGATATTATTTCAGGTAATATAAATAAAAAGGTAACAGATAAAGTTAACGAGTAAGTAGTTAACCTAAATACATATTCAGAAAATGGATATTCATAACAGATAAAGTTAATGAATAAGTGAGGATTAATAATGACGACAGAAGAACGGTATATGAAGGCGGCAATTAAGCAGGCAAAAAAGGCGGAAAATATAGATGAAGTACCTATTGGCTGTGTGATTGTATATCAGGGCAAAATAATTGCAAGGGGATACAACCGGCGTAACATTGATAAAAATACATTGTCACATGCGGAACTGAATGCTATAAAGAAGGCGAGTAAGAGACTCGGAGACTGGAGGTTAGATGATTGTGAAATGTATGTCACGCTTGAACCATGCCAGATGTGTGCAGGTGCTATTGTCCAGTCAAGAATTAAAAAAGTATATATCGGAAGTATGAATCCTAAGGCGGGAAGTGCAGGTTCGGTTATTAATTTGTTACAGGTCAAAGAATTTAATCACCAGGTGGAAATTGAGTCGGGCATTTTGCAGGAGGAATGTAGTGAAATGCTGTCAGATTTTTTTAGAAATTTGCGAAGACGTAAAAAAGATGAAAAAGAATTGGAGAAAATACAATAAGGAAAAAGTGTAAATAAAATATAATATGATATTGAAAAATATGTGAAAGTCCGTTAAAATGAGATATACACTTAAATTAACAGATATCGAAGATATATACAAATGACATTGCGATATTTGAATATAATAAAAAGAAAGTAATTATTAAGCCAGATTGAAAAATCATAGATAAATGATTTTTTAATCTGTTATTTGTGCGTAGTAACATTAATTAAGTGAATTATGTGTATTTTACAAATGATAGAAGCATATGCAGTAAGTTTCTCGTCGTTTGGAAATTTATTATAATGCACCGGGTTAGAATTTGTGAACCGATGTTTAATAACAATAATTTATAACAACACAATGTGGAGGAAAAAGATGAGATTTTTTAAAACATACACAAATGCATGGAAGAGAAAGAATAAGAGACTCATAAAGATTCGTATGAGTGATATAGAAGTTGTAGAGGAAATTCACAAGAATCTTGATAAAAATATTCTGGATTCGCTTGAAAAACAGATTAAAGATATAGGCGATGATAAAGATAGAGAAATGAAATTTATGAACTATCATAGAAATACGATTGTGGTAAGACCTATGGGATATGGAAAATATGCGGTAGTGTCTGGGATTGTTGGATATAATGCTCTTGTGATGCTCGGCGTTGAAAGTGCTTATGTAAGAATGGCTAATGTTAAAAGCAGAGATCAGTGGGTTGACGAAATTATCAGAGATTACACAATTCAGCCTGTAATAGATATAGATGAAATCAAACTGAGTATTGCAAAGCCTGACCAGGACAGAATAAGAGAGAAGATAGCATATTTAGTGAAGAATAAAGATTTTGATGAGCCGGTAGTTATAGATAAAAAGACACTTGATGATGAAAAAGTATCTATATACAGTGGAGAATATAATGTATTAGCAGCTATTGCCCTTGGAATTAAAAGTATACGTGTTATGGTTAAAGCTGATTAGAGTAGTGTTATATGAGTAAGAGTTTATTGAATTATTATAGGTATTTTGATAATATATTAATGTGATGCCAAGAGCAGAATATTTATTAAATATGACATTTTGGTACAGGTATATGGTTATCTGAATGGAAGCGTGACAGATAATTGATATTCTTGAAAATCTAAAAATAAAACTAAAAACAGCGCTTCAGAATGGAGATTAAAATGAGAATTTTAGTAACAGGTGTAAAAGGTCAGTTAGGATTTGATGTTGTAAATGAATTAAAGAAGAATAATATCGAAGCAGTTGGTGTAGATATCGAAGAAATGGATATCACAGATGCAGCAGCAGTAAAGAAAGTTATTACAGAATCAAAGGTTGATGGTGTAATTCATTGTGCTGCATACACAGCAGTTGATGCCGCAGAAGATAATGAAGAAATCTGCCGTAAAATTAATGCAGGCGGAACTAAGAACATCGCAGATGTATGTAAAGAACTTGATATAAAGATGATGTATATCAGCACCGATTATGTATTTAATGGTCAGGGCGAAACACCATGGCAGCCTGATTGCAAGGATTACAAGCCTCTTAATGTATATGGACAGACAAAATTAGAGGGTGAATTAGCAGTCAGCGAAACACTTGATAAATATTTTATCGTAAGAATTGCATGGGTATTTGGTGTAAATGGTAAGAACTTCATCAAGACTATGTTAAATGTTGGAAAAACTCATGATACAGTAACAGTAGTAAGTGACCAGGTTGGTACACCAACATACACATATGACCTTGCAAGACTTTTAGTGGATATGATTCAGACAGATAAATATGGATACTATCATGCAACAAACGAGGGCGGATATATTTCATGGTATGATTTTACTTGCGAAATCTATAAACAGGCAGGTTACACAACTAAGGTCGTTCCTGTAACTACAGCAGAATATGGTGTATCAAAGGCAGCAAGACCATTTAACAGCCGCTTAGATAAGAGTAAGCTTGTAGAAAATGGATTCAAGCCTTTACCAACATGGCAGGATGCGTTAGCAAGATATTTGAAAGAGATTGAGTTTTAGGAAAATGGAGATAACTTTAAAAGAAATTGCAAATATAGTAAGTGATAAAAACATAGATTATATTGCTTCTGTCTGTACACCATGGCATGTAAATTCTCTTAAAGCAACTATTAACAGATTAGAGATTGAAGATGGACGACAACTTAAAGGTGTTGTTTTAATAAATAGTCATGCTACATCAGGTTATCTTGTAGATGAAAGTTATTTAGATAATCTGGAATGTGATGTTTATTATTTTAAGCATAATATAAATATTAAGCAAAAAATTAAATTACAGACAGAAGTATTTTTGACATTTTGTTTTTTGAAGAAATCTAAGAATACAAACAGAATTTATGTATTAAGTCCAAACAGGCCAGCGTATGATATCTTGACTAAAATTATAAAAGATAACAGGCGTAGTGCAATTTCTATATTAATTGATGAGGGAATTGGAATATATGTAACCTCTAAGAAAGAATGGGCAAAAGTTCATATTAGAGAGAATAAAGCAATTTCTACAAAAATTATGTTATGGATATCAACACGTATATTGGATGGTATATATATGTACAAGCTTAGAAAGAATAACATGGTGAAAGAGTATTTCCTGATGAAAAAGGATATTCATAATAAATATATTACTAATGAAAAAATGGTAATAAGTTATAGAAATACAATTGAAAAAAGCATAAAGAATTATGATAAAATAAATATAATATATAAAAAATATATAATTTACAGTACGCAGTTATTTTCTGAAAAGTGGCGGTTATATGAGATAGAAATATTGAAGAAGATAAAAGAAATATGTGAGAAGTACAATATAGAATTAATTATTAAACCACATCCAAGAGATAAACAACATATATATGAGGATAATGGTTTCAATATAATAAATGAAAAGAATATGTCACAAGAGATATATTTATATAGATTAGATAGAAAACCATTATTTATTTTAGGATATAACAGTACAACTTTAATAACCGGGAAAGTAATAAATAATGTGGAGACGATAGGAATAGGAGAATTATTGTTTAAAAATAAAGTGATAGATGAAAAAACTATAGCAAGATATAGACAGTTTGAAAGTAAATTTGATGGAATAATAAATTATGTACATAATTATGAGGAATTTGAAAAAATATTAGTTGATAGAGCTATATAAAGGTACATAAATGGTGGCAAAATGAACAATAATAAAAGGGCGATAAAAGCTGGTATATGGTATACAATTTCAAACTTTATAATTAGAGGCTTTGGATTTATTACTACACCTTTTTTTGCGCGAGTAATGACTAAAGGCGAGTATGGAATGTTTTCTAATTATAGTACATGGCTTTCCTTAGGAATAATAGTAGTTGGTCTCAATCTATATACAACAATGGTTAGTGCGAAATTTGATTATAAAGAAGATATAAAGCAATATATGTTATCAATGGTGGGATTAAGCACATTTTCAACTATAATATGGGCGGTTATAATTAACATTTTTACATCATTTTTTGAGAAAATGCTAAGTATGGATATATCATATATAAATCTTATGTTAGTTTATTTTCTGTTTGTTCCTGCCATAAATATGTTTACATCATATGAGAGTAATCATTTTAAGTATCAGATAACCATAATTATAAATGGAATCTTATCAATTTCATCCATTGTATTATCAATAATTTTAATTATTATGATGGATAATAATTATAATGCAAGAGTTTTAGGATATATTTTACCATTTGCAATAATTGGTTGCTGTATATATATAATGATTATTATTCAGGGAAAGAGATTTAGCACAAAATATTGGCCATATGCATTAAAGATAGCATTGCCATATGTACCCCATTTATTGTCAATATATATGCTTAGTTCAATTGATAAAATAATGATAGTAAAGATTTGTGGTAAGGAAGCAAATGGACTTTATAGTATTGCATGCTCATGTGGTTATATAGTATCAATATTTATGTCATCCGTGAATTCGGCATACTCACCATGGCTTGCAGAAAATATAAATAATAAAAAATATGAAACAATAAAGAGATTTTCAAAAAGATATATTGCAATATTTGGAGTTGTTGTGTTAGGTATGATTCTGATTTCTCCAGAGATTGTATTTATATTAGGTGGTAAAAAATATATGGCTGCAAAATATGTTATGGTTCCGATTATTCTGGGATGTATGTGTCAATTTTTGTATACAATGTTTGTAAATGTAGAACAATGTTTGAAGAAAACCAGAGGAATGGCGGTTGCCAGCGCTATTGCTGCAATAATAAATTATGTACTTAACTATATTTTTATTCCTCGTTATGGATATGTTGCTGCAGCATATACGACGTTGGCAGGATATTTTATCTTGTTATTAATACATATGTATTTGGTACATAAACTTCATTATAGTATGTTGTACGATTATACATATATATTTATCGTGACAGGCGTAATTATGATATTAGGGATTATGGTAGGAGTTATTATAGATTATACAGCATTAAGATATAGTATCTTGACTATATATGCTATTGCAATAATTGTTGGCTTGATAAAGAACAGAAAATATATAATTAAGGTAATTAAAGCTATTGTGAGATGATGATTAAATGGTTTACGATAAAATATTTTACAACAGAAAGGTATGAATATGAGAATAGGAATAATAGGACATTTCGCCTTTGGAAGAGATGATATAAGTGATGGACAGACTGTAAAGACAAGAACATTATTTGAGGTGCTTAAGGAAGAATATCCAAACGCTGTATTCTATATAGTGGATACCTATAATTATAAGAAAAGACCATTAAAAACACTGTTTAACACAATACAGCTTATATTAAATACACGAAATATATTTGTACTTTTATCAGTCAATGGAAGAAAAATGTATTTTCCGATGTTATATTATATATCAAAAATAAAACATATAAATGTCTATCATGATGTTATAGGCGGAAGTTTTGCGAAAGAAATAAAGTTGAATAAGAGATGGATAAAATATGTAAATTCATTTGCGGTTAATTGGGTTGAAGTGGAGGAATTAAAGGAAGAAATTGAACGTTTGGGAATAAAAAATGCGGAAGTATTACCAAATTTTAAAAAAATAAAAAGCATTGATGAAAAGGATATAATATACCCTCAAAAGGGAATTTATGAATTTTGTACATTTAGCAGGGTATGTAAAGAAAAGGGGATTACAACTGCAATAGATTGTATTAATAGAATAAATAAAAGATACAAAAAAAATATTGCAAAATTGCATATCTATGGAAAAATAGATGAAAATTACAGGGAAGAATTTGATAGATTATTAAATGAAAATATTATTTATGAGGGAATTGTGGATTATAATAAATCAGTTGAAATATTAAATGGATATTATATGTTGTTATTTCCATCGACATATCCGGGTGAGTGTTATCCGGGAACAATAATAGATGCTTATTCATCGGGTGTTCCGGTTATTTCATCGGATTGGAGATACAATTCGGAATTAGTTATAAATAATGAAACAGGTTTTCTATATAATTATAAAAGCAAAAAGGAATTGTTAGAGAAAATAGATTATTCTATAAATAACATTGAAGAAGTTAATAGAATGAGAAAAAAATGCCTTGAATATGTAAAAAATAATAATGTGGATAAAAATATTAAAATTATTAAGAAAAAGGTGAAAGAATACAATGGTGGCGGTAGTAGTTTTAAATTATAAGACTAAAGAAGAAACTGTAAAATGTGTAGAATCGATTATTGCACATACACAAGATATTGAATATGAAGTTTTTATTGTAGACAATGATTCAAAAGATGGCTCATATGAATTTCTTACGGATAAATATGAGAAAAATCATAAAGTAATGGTATTTAAAACGAAGAAAAATGAAGGTTACTCTGCAGGAAATAATTACATATGTAAGCAATTAGATACAGAAAAATATGATAAAATATGTATTGTTAACAGTGATGTTATATTTAATAACAATGCATTAAAATTAATGAGCGAAAATATTTCTAAAGAAGTTGCAGTAACAGGACCATCAGTTCATGACTATAATGGAAATGAGACTCAATTATTAAGAAAAACATATGATTTTATGCTATATATGTGTTCTAAGAAACCATTGTACTATTTAAGAAATAGGAGTAACAGATTTGCTACAGAATATCCATATACGAAAGCAAAATTTGAATTTTATGGAATGCTTAGTGGCTGTTGCTTTATGATAGATTCTAAAATATTTAAGAGGATTGGATATTTTGATGAAAATGTATTTCTATATTGTGAAGAATGGATAATTGCATATAAGCTACAGAGAATGCATAAAAGAGTCTGTTATATTCCGGGAGCCAGTGTAACTCATTACAATGGGAAGTCAACATCAAAGAGAGGAAAAGGTTTTCAGAGTCTTTATTTGTATATAAGTGCATTTTATTATTTACGATATTATGTTAAAATAAATTTATTTGAAAGAATTTATGTGTATTTACAGAATACTTCTGTGTTTATTCTGCGTTCACTTGTTGATAGAACGTACAGAAGAGAATTGAAAAAGTATATTAAATATGCAAATAAAATATTCATGAGTAATGATAAGATAAAAATACGTTAAAAACGACTGGAATTATTATGTAATTAAAGTAAATATAGTTAGTCCGGGAGGAGAAAATGAAAGATTTAAAACACGATAAAGCATATACATTACGGGCAACACTATTAGTATTACTGGATATGTTTACTATACAAATAGCCTCTTTCTTCGCTTTATATATAAGATATGATTTTAAGTTTGACGATATAGACAGGAAATTTCTAGTTTCAATTCTTAGAATGGCACCTTTTAATACTATTATTATGTTATGTGTATTGGCGCTATTTAAACTATATTCAAGTTTATGGGAATATGCCAGTATCAATGAACTGCTTAAAATTATTTATTCAGGAATTGTATGCTTCTTTATAATTATTGCTGAGATGGTAATTATAAAGTTTAAGGTACCAAGAAGCTATCCGTTTGTATTTGTGGCAGTGCTTGTACTTGGAATAACATGTACCAGATTTGCATATAGATTCTTTAGAGCAATAAAATATGAGTCTACAGATGCAGGCAATGGTATCCGCACAATGATTGTAGGTGGTGGACAGGCAGCATCTATGTTAATTAAAGAGATAAAGACATCAAATTACACTAATTATAATGTACTTTGTATCATTGATGATGATAAAAAGAAGAAAGGCAAATATATTTCAGGAATAAAGGTTGTTGGTAACAGATACAGCATAAATTATATGGCAGAAAAATATCAGATAGAACAGATAGTTATAGCTATGCCATCAGCAGACAGAAGAGACATAAAGGATATTTTGGAAATTTGTAAAAATACAAATTGTAAATTAAAAAAGATTCCGGGAATATATCAGTTAGTAAATGGCAGTGTAAGTATAAATGACATTAAGAATGTAGAAATATCAGATTTACTTGGAAGAGAACAGATAAAAATTAATCTGGATATTATAATGGCATATGTAAAAGATAAGGTTATATTGGTGACAGGTGGAGGCGGCTCAATAGGAAGTGAATTATGCAGACAGATAGCTGTCCATCAACCAAAACAATTGATAATAGTCGATATTTATGAGAATAATGCATATGATATCCAACAGGAATTAATTGAAAAATATCCGGAATTAGAGCTTGTAGTTTTAATAGCATCTGTCAGAAATACCCATAGAATGAATGAAATATTCAGTAAATATAAGCCTGATATTGTATATCATGCGGCAGCACATAAACATGTGCCGCTTATGGAAGCAAGTCCAAATGAGGCAATAAAAAATAATGTATTTGGTACATATAAAACAGCAAAGGCAGCAGCAGAAAATGGTGTAAAGAAATTTGTACTGATTTCGACAGATAAAGCTGTTAATCCAACTAATATTATGGGTGCATCTAAGAGAATCTGTGAGATGATTATACAGATGTTTAACAGACAGTATCAGGAAACAAATTTTGTGGCTGTAAGATTTGGAAATGTATTAGGAAGTAATGGCAGTGTAATTCCGTTATTTGAAAAGCAGATAAAAATGGGAGGTCCGGTTACAGTAACAGATCCTGACATTATCAGATATTTTATGACAATACCTGAGGCGGTATCGTTGGTTCTCCAGGCGGGTGCATACGCAAATGGCGGAGAAATATTTGTGCTAGATATGGGTGAGCCTGTAAAAATACTTGATTTAGCCAAGAATCTTATAAGATTAATGGGATATTATGAAGATGAGATAGAAATTGTATTTACAGGATTAAGACCGGGAGAAAAATTATATGAAGAGTTATTGATGAGTGAAGAGGGCTTACAGGAAACGAAAAATAAATTAATTCATATTGGAAAACCAATAGAGTTTGATGAAGATAAGTTAAGAAACCAGCTAAGCAGACTTAAAGAAGCATGCGAAAATGATGAAGATGATATCAAGGAAATTGTTAAAGAGATAGTACCTCAATATAATATATACAGATAAGAGGCTGCATAACATTTCAATATTTTAAAGAACAAGATATATGATTACAGATATCTGATATAAGGTTATCAGACAGGAGGCAAATATGGCATTAGAATTAATGTATATAACAAATAGACCTGAGGTTGCTAAAATTGCCGAAGAAAATGGTGTTGACAGAATATGGATTGACTTAGAGACACGTGGGAAGGAAGAACGCCAGAAAGGTATGAATACAGTTAAGTCAATACATACAATGGAGGATATTTCAAGAATCAGAGAGATAATTAGTACCTCTAAATTACAGGTAAGAATTAATCCTATATATGAGAAAAGTGAAGAAGAAATATCTGAAGTTATAGAACGTGGAGCTGATATAATTATGCTTCCGATGTTTAAATGTGCTGAAGAAGTCAGATATTTTGTTAAAAGTGTGTCTGGCAGGGCAAGGGTATTATTGCTTTTAGAAACTAAGGAAGCTGTAGATAATTTAGATGAAATTCTGGATATACCGGGAATAGATGAAATACATATAGGATTGAATGATTTGCATCTGTCATATGATAAAAAATTTATGTTTGAATTATTGTCAGATGGAACTGTAGAAAAAATTATTAATAAGATAAAAAACAGAAAGATTAAATATGGATTTGGTGGTATTGCCGGTTTAAATGGGGGAATGTTGCCGGCAAAACAAATAGTTGCGGAGCATTACAGACTAGACTCGGAAATGGTAATCTTATCAAGAAGTTTTTGTAATTCGGATAGTGAAAATATTGAAATGATAAAAAATCATTTTGAAAATGGAATTAAAGAATTACGTGAATATGAAAAGTGGCTAGAAAGTGCATCAGAAGACTTTTTTATAAAGAATAAAGCTTGTGTAATCAATAATGTTAATAAAATAGTGGAGGAAATCGAAAAGTAATATGAATTATGAATTGTTAGAACAGATTGGTAATAAATATGGAGAATCATACTATATCTTAAATACAGAAAGATTTAAACAAAATTTTATTGAATTACAGAATGAATTTAGAAAAATATATCCTGATACATATATTGCATATTCATACAAAACAAATTACATTCCTGATTTGTGTAAAATAGTAGATGAACTGGGAGGATATGCAGAAATTGTTTCTGATATGGAATATGAGATAACTAAAAGACTGAATATATCAGCAGATAAAATAATATTTAATGGTCCATATAAGAATAAAGAAGCAATAACTGAAATATTACTTCGCGGAGGCTGTGTAAACATAGATTCAGTTGAGGAATTCGAGTATATAAAGGGTATTGCTAAGTCAAATGCTGATAAGATAATAAATATAGGAATAAGAGTAAACTTTGCAATAGAGAATACTAATATTTCACGTTTTGGCATAGACATCGAATCAGATACATTAAGGAAGATTGTAAAAGAGGCAGATATAATTAGCAATATAAATATAAAGGAATTTCATTGTCATTATGCACCAAGAAATCTTGAGAACTGGAAATCAAGAACTGAGAAAATGCTAAAATATTCAGATGAATTATTTGAAAAAGCTCCGGCTCATATTGATTTGGGTGGAGGCTTGTTTGGCAAGATGAAAGATGATATGAAAAGACAGTTTTCATCATATATCCCTGAATATAAAGAATATGCACAACTTGTCGCAACAATGTTTAATAAACACTATGGAGAAATGGCAGACAAACCTATGTTGTTCATAGAGCCGGGAACTGCCCTTGTGGGTGATGTAATGAGATTTGCGGCAAAGGTTGTTGGAATAAAAAGTATAAGAGGTAAATATATAGCGACATTATTAGGCTCTGTATATAATATAAACCCGACATTAAATGGTAAAAATCCATCTTTGGAGGTATACCATAAAGAAGATAATAATTTAAAATATTATGAGGACCTTGATTTTGGTGGTTATACATGTATAGAGTCAGACTATCTGTATAGAGGATATAATGGGAAGCTGGCAATTGGAGATTACGTGGTTTTTGATAATGTAGGCTCGTATTCAATTGTCTTAAAACCTCCGTTTATACTTCCTAATTTCTCAGTAATAAGTTATAATGGAGAAGATATTAAATTAGTAAAAAGAAGAGAAAATTTTGAGGATATATTTAGAACATATCAGATGTTTAATTAGGAGGCATTGCCTGAAAAATGAATATGAGAAAAGTTAAAAGATATTTTGATATTTTTATAGCGGAAATAGTAGGAATAATATTTATGCCTGTTATGATATTAATTGCCATAGCAATCAAATTAGATTCAAAAGGTCCTGTTCTATTCAGACAAAAAAGATTAGGACATAGGGGCAGAGAGTTTACTATGTACAAATTTAGAACGATGTATGTAGAATCGGAGAAGAAAGGTACAGGTTTATTCAACTATGAAAATGATCCGAGAGTGACAAAAATAGGTAGTATACTTAGGAATACAAGTTTGGATGAATTACCTCAGATTCTTAATATAATTAAGGGTGATATGTCGATAGTCGGACCAAGACCTTGCGTTACATATGAACTGGGTGATTATAACACATTGAATAAAAAATATAAGAAGAGATTTACAGTAGTGCCGGGGATAACCGGACTCGCACAAGTTGAGGGAAGAAATGATAATGATTGGGAAGAAAAAGTTGAATTAGATAATAAATATATCGACAGATTTCAAAGAGAAGGTTGTTTGTTAGATATTAAAATAATCCTTAAAACAATTGTAAATGTATTTTACAAAAAGAATATCTATGAAAATAAAATCGACGAAAATCTAAGCGATGAAGAATCAGCCCGCAGGGCAAATGAGGAAGTAATTAGAAAAGCACATATTGAAGTTGATAATTAATGGCAGAAAATATTAGTGATAGAATGGAGATTAGTATGAAAACATCAATAGATGAGAGATACATATGGCTGGACGGACAGATAGTTAATGTAAATGATGCAAAGATAAATGTTTTATCTCCTACATCGCAGTTTGCAGTAAACGTATTTGAGGGGATAAGATGTTATTGGAATGAAGAAAATAATCAGTTATACGCATTCAGATTAGATGACCATTACAATAGACTTGCAAAATCAAGAAAATTATTGAGAATAGCTGAAAAATATAATGATACACAGTTAAAACAGGCATTTATAGATGTAATAAGAGCAAATGAATACAAGGAAGATATAGCGGTAAGACAGACTATATTTATAGATGGTTTTGGCTCATGGTCATCAACAGATTCAGTTAATATGTTTGTTGCACCTATTCCTAAGGGTAAATTAAGCACAGAATATAATAGAAAGGGGTTAAATTGTTGTATAAGTTCATGGCGAAGAATAGATGAGAATTCGCTGTCACCAAGAATTAAGTGTGGGGCTAATTACATTAACAGCAGAATGGCACAATTAGAGGCAATTAATAATGGATATGATACAGCAATATTTTTAAGTTCCAGTGGAAATGTAGCTGAAGCACCAGGTTCATGTCTGTTTATTATAAAAGATGGCAAATTGATTACACCATCATTAACAGAGGGAGTTTTAGAAAGTATTACAAGAGATACTGTTATTCATATCGCAAAGGATATCCTGAAAATAGAGGTTGAAGAACGGGTAGTTAACAGAACAGAATTGTATACATGTGATGAAGCATTTTTATGTGGTTCAGCAATGGAAATAACACCAGTGTATTCGGTTGATCATTATAATATAAGTAATAACAGTTATGGAGAAATATCAAAAAGAATTCATGAATTATATCTTGAAATTGTGACAGGTAAATATGTATTCAGGAAAGAGTGGTTGACTGAAGTTTATGAGTAAATATGTTGAGAATATGGTATCTGTAATTATGCCTGTTTACAATTCAGAAAAATATATAAAGGTTGCAATTGATTCAGCATTGAAACAGACTTATAAGAATATAGAAATTATTATTGTAGATGATGCATCTACGGATTCTTCAGCAATAATAGTCAGTAAATACTTAAGAGAATTTGATAATATAAAATATTATGTAAACCATAAAAATATGGGAGTAGGTCAAACAAGAAATATAGGTCTGAAATATGCTAAAGGCAGATATATTGCTTTTATGGATGCAGATGATGTATGGGATAAGAATAAAATAAAATACCAGATTAGATTAATGCAGAGAGAGGAATGTCCTTTCTGCTTTACTGCAATTGATATGATTGATAAAGACGGAAATGTAATCAATGGAAAAATCAGGATAATAAGAAAAGTTGATTATAAAGTATTATTAAGAAATACAGTTATTCCAACATCATCAGTAGTATTAGACAGAAACGTGTTAGGAAATGTAAAAATGTCATGTATACGTTCCGGACAGGATTATGCTACATGGCTTCGGATACTTAGAAAGGGTGTTATTGCAATAGGAATTGATAAAGCATTAACACATTATAGAATTACATCTGGTTCATTATCGTCAAATAAATTAAAAAGTATTTCTCAGGTATGGAGTATACAGGTATTTAAAGAACATATTAATCCTATAAATGCGACAATAAATACCTCTTTTTTTATTATAAATGCATTGAGAAAATATTTGTGTAAAAGAAGTACTGTAAAATGAAAACTAATTCTTAAGCAGACAAAAGTATAAAAAAGGAAAGCAGTTAAGTATTTTACATAAAACCAATTATGCAACTAACAAAAGTATAAAGAGGAAATTAGTTATGAATTTAAAAAAATATCTCAAAAGATTAATCCTCATAATCTGTATTCTAATCTGGCTTATGTTCATATTTGGGATGTCTGCTAAAACAGGTGAAGAATCAGCAGGATTAAGTCTTAGAATAACAAGGCAGATTTATAAGGTTAATTTGGTAAGGCAAATTATTAAATTAGATACATTACATACAATCATTAGAAAATGTGCACATTTTACGGAATATGGAATATTGGCAATATTAGTATTAGAGTTAGCAAATACATTTGATAAATGGAAGAAGATATTGTTACAGAAAAGATATGTAAAATGTCTGTGGTGGATAGTTATATTCTGCATAATTGTGGCGGCATCTGATGAATTTCACCAAAGCTTTGTACCGGGGAGAGGACCAAGTGTGAGAGATGCGTGTATAGATACAAGTGGAAGTCTTATGTTTCTGGTAATAGCTGTGAGAGTAAAAGTATATAGATTACATAGACTTAATAATGATTAGACATAAAATAGTTAAGACGTTTAGAGGATGAAATAAAAAGGTAAGTAATATTATAAAGAAAGATAATAAGATAAGTAATATGAAAAGTAAGATGATAAGGAATGAAAAATTAACGGAAAAATTAATTTCATAAAATATTTATTTGACAATACAATTAATATCAGATATACTTTAAAAGCACTAAATAGTCATAAAGTTTCCGTGCAGCCGGGGAGTTAGCGGTGCCCTATACCTGCAATCCGCTCTAGCAGGGGTGATGTTTTGCCTCGGATATATCTTGTAGGGCTGCCCTTTACAAGTGGCGATGACGTTTAGGTCTTACGCAACAGGAATTTATGAATCGTGTCAGGTCAGGAATGAAGCAGCACTAAGTAAAACCTTCTGTGTGCCGTGAGGTAGCCTGGACTGAGTTAACTATAGAGGTAACGCTTATGAGCTGTATACAAAGCGAAACGCACGGATTTAATAATATATAATATAAGTAAAGTATACAAAGCCGACTGTCGCAATATTATAAGTATATGTAGCAGCCGGCATTATTTTTCATACTACTCCCTGTTTAGAAGGCACATTGTGCCGGAGAAAACGCGAGCTGAATATCAATTTATTTCACTACACTGGTTCAAGCATCATTTTCTCAAATTCTTTAGCTGCCATACTTAGCAGTTGTCCTTTTCTCTTGATGAGACAAATCTCACGCATTGGTATTTTCTCGGTTGTTTTAATTGTGAAGATATCATTTACACCAGTAATGAAATCTTCAGGAACGAAGCCAAGACCTAAGTCTGAGCGGACCATTGGAAGTATCTGATCAGCAGTTGCGGCTTCAATATCAGGTACATATGCAAGCCCATATCCCTCATATAATTTCGAATAAAAATCAAATGTTTTAGTTTGTGAACTTAGAGATATAAGAGGATAATCTGTTAAATCAGCAAGGGAAACCGTTTTGTTCTTAAGTTCTTTATATGCGTTGCTTGAAATTAATACTTCCTGAAATTTTCTGACAGTAATTTCTTCTAAATTAGTAGATTTAACAGTTGGAGTTGATACAATTGCGAAATCTACAAGTCCTTCCTTTAAGGCCTCGATAGCCTGAGGGGTTGAATGATTGCTTACGTGCAGACGGATATTAGGATAGAGTGCACGATATTTTTTGAATATCGGAAGCAGGCAGCAATGCAATGCTACCTCACTTGCGGAAATATATACAGAGCCGTTTTGCAGACTTTTGCTGTCAACAATTTCTGCTTCTCCGGCTTCAATTTGTTCAAATGCTATTTTAATATGCTCGTATAGACGTTTTCCTTCAGGAGTGAGTTTTACACCTCTGTTAGTACGTGAAAAAAGTGGACAACCAAGTTCGCCCTCAAGATTCTTAATTGTTCGTGTAAGATTAGGCTGGTTGTTCATTAGTACGCTGGCGGCTTTGGAAATGCTGCCATATCTTGCTACATAATAAAAAATTCTGTAATAATCGTAACTTATATACATATAATTTATCCTTTCGTCTTTTTATATAGATGTTTTAAATGAAGTCTATATATGTCCATATGAAGTTAATATATAGATGCTTAGATGAAGTTGTAAACTATAAAATATACAACTAAAAAATTATCAATATTATAATATAGGAACTACTATAGTTATATATATCAAAAACTGATTACGGATATATCAATAATACCTTTTACATATATCTATACCCCTAGTATAATCTTTTTGGAGATAAAGAGCAAGGAGGTAATCTTTATGAAGCATAAAATTCATGGTCAAATGTCAGAATCGTTTTTAATAGCAGCTTTTTTGTCAGTGTCAGGCGGTTTGCAGGACGCATATACTTATATATCGAGAGGGAAAGTATTCGCAAATGCACAGACCGGAAATATTGTGCTGTTTAGTCAGAATATAATAGCAGGAAACTTAAAATTAACGATACATTATTTTATTCCTGTTATTTTCTTTGCTCTGGGGGTTGCAATGGCAGAATGTATACGACAGAAATACAGACTTCTTCAGAAGATTCACTGGAGACAACTGGTACTTATCGCTGAAATTCTTCTTCTGTTTATAGTTGGTTTCCTGCCGGAAAAATGGAATATGTTAGCTAATGCAATGGTATCGTTTGCCTGTGCAATGCAGGTGCAGGCGTTCAGGAAAGTAAACGGATATGCATTTGCAAGCACAATGTGTATAGGAAATATGCGAAGCGAAATGGAATCATTTTGTGCATATGAAAGAACTCATGATAAAAGGATACTTAAGAAAGCATTTTGTTATCTTGGAATAATATTTATGTTTGCTTTTGGTGCAGGCTTAGGAGGGTTATTGATTCCTAAATTGGGTATGAGAACTATCTGGATATCGTGTGCAATTCTTCTTATAAGTTTTATGTTTATGTTTATTAAAGAAGAGATAGTTGAGAAAGAGACATATCAAAATCATATATAAGGCATATCAAAAAAAGATTATTTGTATAATAAAATTTGAATTATAATATCCTGCGAATTAACTGGCTTTTTGAGTGAATTTGGCGTTTGTGGTGATTTTATCAACAAACCTTATGTAGGCAATATAGCCAGTCTGGGTATATTGGTTCAAAAAATGCCTGAAAAAGTATGATTGGAGTGGAAAAGTCATGAATAAAGATTTGACAGTAGGTAAACCCAATAAAGTATTATGGATGTTTTGTCTGCCGCTATTTGGAAGTATTATTTTTCAGCAGTTATATAATATTGCAGATAGTTTCGTAGCAGGTAAATTCATTAGTAATGATGCATTGGCAGCAGTAGGTAATAGTTATGAGATAACATTAATATTTATTGCATTTGCATTTGGCTGCAATATTGGTTGTTCGGTAATTGTATCGCAGTTATTTGGTGCTAAGAAATATAAGGAATTAAAGACAGCAGTTTATACTACCCTGATTGCCAGCGGCGTTCTGTGTGTAGTATTAATGACAATAGGAATGTTATTTAGCGAAAGCCTTTTAGGACTTATAAATACACCGGCACATATTATGGCTGATTCAAAATTATATCTTGATATATATATAATGGGATTGCCATTTGTATTCTATTATAATGTGGCAACGGGAATTTTCTCAGCATTAGGTGATTCAAAAACTCCATTTATCTTTTTGGCATGTTCATCAGTTTCAAATATAGCTGTGGATATTTTATTCGTAGCAGCTTTTCATATGGGAGTAGCAGGTGTTGCCTGGGCAACATTCTTATGTCAGGGAATAAGCTGTATTCTCGCAATAATAGTTGTATTTAAAAGATTCGCAAAGATAGAGACAAACGGAAAAGTTGATAAATTCTCATGGACATTACTTGGACATATAGCTGTCGTTGCGGTTCCAAGTATTTTACAGCAGAGCTTTATCTCAATTGGAAATATAATTATACAAAGTGTAATCAACAGTTTCGGTGCATCTGTAATGGCGGGATATTCAGCAGCCATTAAGTTAAATAATATGGTTATCACATCAATGACAACCCTTGGAAATGGTGTGTCTAACTATACGGCACAGAACTTAGGCGCTAAGAAATTTGACAGAATCAAACAGGGATTCAAAGCTGGATTACAGCTCGTATGGATGCTTTGTATTCCTATCGTGATAGTATATATGTTCTTTGGAAAATATTTAATCTACATTTTCTTAGACAGCCCTACAGGAAAAGCAATGGACGTAGGTGTTATGTTCTTACATATTGTTGCACCATTCTACTTCGTGGTAGCAGCTAAATTAGTGGCAGATGGAATACTTCGTGGTGCAGGACTTATGAAGAAATTTATGATTGCGACATTTACAGACCTTACATTACGTGTTGTACTTGCAGAGGTTCTTTCTAAGACAGCACTTGGAACAACAGGAATCTGGACCTCATGGCCAATTGGCTGGACAATTGCAACGGTTATGTCGATAATATTCTACTTTACAACGAAGTGGGAGAAAATGATTAACAAGAATATATAACTAGCGGCTTGTAAGCTTGTGGCGTACATTTATCCCTTAATGTATCCGTAAAGTAAAGCCTGTGTAATGATTGTGTAAAATACATATAATAGAGTAATTAAAGGTATTTCTTAGCGAAAAGAAATACCTTTTTTGTTAATAAAATAGTTGAATTAATCAGCTAATTTAAGTAAAATATTAATATATGAGTTTGAAATACAGACAAAATGCAGACATAAGAAAGGTGGTATCGTAAATGAGAATAGGAATGCTTACAAGTGGAGGAGACTGCCAGAGTCTTAATGCCTCTATGAGAGGTGTTGCAAAGGCACTTTATGAGAATATGAAAGATGTAGAGATAATCGGTTTCTTAGAGGGATATAAAGGTCTGATGTATGGTAATTACAGAAAATTAGAGCCTAAAGATTTCTCAGGAATATTAACAGAGGGTGGAACAATTATCGGAACATCGAGACAGCCATTTAAGTTAATGAGAGAACCTGATGCCAACGGACTTGATAAAGTTAAAGCCATGAAAGATACTTATAAGAAGCTTAAGATAGAATGTCTTGTTATTCTTGGAGGTAATGGAACACATAAGACAGCGAATCTGCTTCGTGAAGAGGGATTAAATGTAGTTACACTTCCTAAGACAATTGATAATGACATTTATGGTACGGATATAACATTTGGTTTTCAGAGTGCAGTTAATATAGCTACCAATGCAATAGATTGTATACACACAACAGCAGCGTCACATGGTCGTGTATTTATCGTGGAAGTAATGGGACATAAAGTCGGCTGGCTTACATTACACGCAGGAATTGCAGGTGGTGCGGATATTATCCTTTTACCTGAGATACCATATGATATAGATAAAGTAGTTGAAGCTATTGATAAGAGAACGAAAGAGGGCAAGAGATTCTCAATCCTTGCAGTGGCAGAGGGTGCGATATCTAAAGAAGATGCAGGACTTTCTAAGAAGAAACTCAAAGAGAAGAAAGCTAATTCACCATATCCATCTATTTCATATGAATTAGGTGCACAGATTCAGGAGAAAACAGGCCAGGAGATAAGAGTCACAATTCCTGGACACACACAGAGAGGTGGAAGTCCTTGTCCATATGACAGAGTTCTTTCTACGAGATTCGGTGCGGCAGCAGCCAGACTTATCCTTAATAAAGAATATGGATATATGGTAGGAATGCGTGATGGTGAAATCATCAAAGTACCTCTTGAAGAAGTGGCAGGCAGATTAAAGGGAGTTGATCCTGATTCGTCTGTTATCAAAGAGGCTAAATTAATAGGAATTAGTTTTGGAGATTAATTAAAAATGTCTTATACAGCTTTATATAGAAAATTCAGACCGGATAACTATAATGATGTTAAAGGTCAGGAGCATATTACAACAACATTAAGCAATCAGATTGTATCGGGAAGAATAGGACATGCATATTTATTCTGTGGAACTAGAGGAACAGGTAAGACTACAGTTGCCAAAATATTTGCCAAGGCAGTGAACTGTGAACACCCTGTAAATGGTAATCCATGTAATGAATGTCCTACCTGTAAGGCAATAAGTGCCGGAATCTCCATGAATGTTATCGAAATGGATGCGGCATCGAATAATGGTGTTGAGAATATTAGACAGATTGTGGACGAAGTGCAGTATCGTCCGACAGAGGGAAGATATAAGGTATATATAGTAGATGAGGTTCATATGTTATCAACAAGTGCGTTTAATGCGTTGTTAAAAACATTAGAAGAACCACCTGAATATGTTATATTTATATTAGCTACTACCGAGGCACATAAGATACCGATAACCATACTTTCGAGATGTCAGAGATATGATTTTAAACATATTTCCGTAGATGTAATCAAAGACAGATTAAAAGAGCTTGCAGATATTGAGCATATGGAGGTCGAGGATAAAGCACTCCGTTTTATTGCGAAAACCGCTGATGGTTCACTTAGAGATGCGCTAAGCCTTTTAGACCAGTGCGAGGCATTCAGTATAGGCGAGGCACTGACATATGATAAGACACTTGAGGTATTAGGTGCGGTGGATACAGATGTATTCAGCAATATGCTAAGAGCCGTTATCAGTGAAAATACTGTGGAATGTATGAAGTTACTTGAAGAAATGATTAGCTATGGACGAGATTTATCACAATTTGTAGTAGATTTTACATGGTATTTAAGAAATATGCTTTTATTAAAGACTTCTGATGATGCAGACGAGATAATCGATATGTCGAGTGAGAGATTAGAGGCATTAAAGGAAGAAGCGGGTATGCTTGATACCGATACCATAATGCGTTATATAAGAATACTTTCTGAACTTACTAATCAGATAAAATATTCTTCACAAAAACGTGTGTTGATAGAGATAGGCATTATAAAACTTATGCAGCCGGCGATGGAAGTAGATTACGAGTCGCTTAAAAACAGAGTTTCTAATATTGAAAAAAAACTGGAAAATGGTATACTAGTAAGTAATATGTCTAGCAGACCAGAGGCAAATATAAATGAAAATTCAAATGAATCTGATAAAGTAGTTAAGAAGTTAGAGATGGCTGTACCTGAAGAGATAAAAAAGGTGGCAGACAACTGGCAGAGTATTACAAGAAATATAACAGGACATTTAGGAGTAGGTATAAGAAAGAACAGACTGAGCATCGATGAGAATTCAGTTTTGTGCATTGTATATGATTCCTCAATTGACTGGGAACAGGATAACAGACCTGATAATATTAAACTTATTAAAGATGAGATAGCCAGAGCTATAGGTAAAGAAGTTCCTGTAGAACTCAGATGCTTAAATTCTAAAGAGAATTATGAAACGTCATATATGAGTCTTGATATAGACAGTATTAATTTCAATGTTGAAGAAGTAAATGATGAAAATGAAGAAGAGGAGGACTTTTAAGTTATGGCAAAAAGAGGCGGAGGCTTTCCAGGAGGAATGCCGGGAAATATGAACAATCTTATGAAACAGGCACAGAAAATGCAGAGACAGATGGAAGAAACCACTAAGGAATTAGAGGAGAAAGAAGTTACTGCAACTGCCGGAGGTGGTGCTGTAGAAGTTACTGTTTCAGGTAAGAAAGAAGTTGTTAAAGTTAAGTTAGCAGAAGAAGTTGTCGATCCTGATGACATCGAGATGTTAGAAGATTTAATCGTAGCAGCTACAAATGAAGCACTTAGAAAGATGGAAGAACTTTCACAGCAGTCTATGGCTAAGATTACAGGAGGACTTGGCGGATTAGGCGGAGGCTTTCCATTCTAGAAACTGAATGATATCCTAATCAAAATTAAATAAAACCTAATACACAATTAATGTGTAGGAATGGGGACTAAAGATGGATTATTACAGTAGTCATATATCTAAATTAATAGAAGAATTTTCAAGACTTCCAGGGATAGGCACAAAATCTGCCGGACGTCTTGCTTTTCATATAATCAATATGCCACAGGAACAGGTTAAGGCATTAACCGATGCGATAACCTCGGCTAAGAACAATGTAAGATATTGTAAAGAATGTTACACACTTACTGATGATGAATTATGCCCTATATGCAAGAGTCAGAAACGAGACCACAAGACAATTATGGTCGTGGAGAATACCAGAGATTTAGCGGCATATGAGAAAACAGGACAGTATAATGGAGTATATCATGTACTTCATGGTGCCATATCACCAATGCTTGGAATCGGACCAAATGATATAAAGTTAAAAGAATTAATGGAAAGATTAAGAGGTGATATAGACGAGGTTATTATAGCAACAAACTCTAGTTTAGAGGGAGAGACAACCGCAGTATATATCAGTAAATTAATCAAGCCAACAGGCATTAAGGTCACCAGAATAGCAAGTGGTGTTCCGGTAGGCGGGGATTTAGAATATGTAGATTCTGTTACACTACTTAAGGCGTTAGAAGGAAGAACAGATATGTAAAATAGCTTTCGACGCAAGGCGTCTGTGGAATAGTGTGAAAGAATTTTGTTCGCGATTCCATCGACGTTTTACGTTGATGGAATGGAGCGAATATGGCAGGAAAGAGTTTTTGTTTTTGTAAAGGTGAATTAGTTGATTGCAGTCAGGGACGAGTTCAGGATTGTAATGTTAAGCAGGTAAGAAAATGTATACTTGATGAGCAAAAGGAAGTAGAGAAAAAGATTAGTGAGAATAACGGCTTCTGCTTCTGCAAAGGTGAATTAGTCGCTTGCAGTAAAGGAACTATACAGGATTGTAACACTAAACAGTTACACAAATGTCCTAAAGAATAAGAAAGGTTGAATATACCATGTCCGAGGAATATACATTAGTCAGGGATATAGTTTACGACCACAATGAGCGTATGCTGAATATCAGAAAATATTACCCATTTTTCAAATTGGCAGATATATCTTTTAGTCAATATAAAGAAGGAAAATTTGCCGTACTTGATATGGGATATATTGTGATGGCAGTATTGCGCTTTTTTATTGAAGAAAATAATTTTCGTGAGAAAATGGTTACATATAACGAATATATGGCATTTATGCAAGATGTATTGAAACGTGATTTTGAACTTGTGATTGAGGAAGATGAAGAAAAGGAACTGATTGCATACATATTCGACAAATTGAAAAATGATGGTAAACCATTTTCGTATGAATATTTTGATCCGGTATCTAAGCAACGTAAGACAGTAAGAACGAAGATACTTGATAACAAAATAGTAGATGATAATGTGGTGTATTATATAACTTCTGATGCAATAGAATTCTATCTTGATACCAAGGAGATAAAAGATGAGAGCAATATAACCATAGCACAGGTCTTACTTACTAAGATGATTTCAACAAGAAATTTCAAGGGTGGTACGGAAGTGGTATCACGAATAAATAATGAGGTAAGCAGACTTATTTCTAAGAAAAATGAGATATTAGGAATACTCAGCTATGATATATTCGAGGGAATCAAGGCATATGAAAGTTTTATTAAGACAACAGTAAAATGGTTTGATGAAGAGCAGAAGCTGTTTGATAAGAATAAACAATTAATAGAGCAGGCATTGAGGGCAGGCGAAGAGGATAATAAATTCTATGAAGCAATGGAGGACATATATCACTTAGAGAGTGAATTGAACAGGGCGATGAACAAGCATAGTGAACTTCTGAATGCCTGCACAGTATTACAGGCAAAAGCTGATGAAATGGTTGTTCAGGCGAAGTTCAACAGATTAAAGTCATCATTTGATTTTAGAAAAGTGCTAAGTGATATGATTAAAAGTGACAATACGGACAACCTTAACCTGTTTACAAAGCCATTGCTTAGGCTAAATGTCAAGAAAACATTTTCACTTACATTGCTTGATAATATGTTAAATATGAGAACAGAAGCAATGGAAGATGGCGAAAAGATTAAAGAAAATAAGTATGATGAGAATTTCAAATATGATGATGAAATAGAAGATGAGAGAATATTCGAAAACCATAGAATATTCTTAGCAATTTTATTCGATATGCTGATTGCAAATGAAGAATTTGATTTAAGGCAATACAATGAAGAGCTCGTTAAAAAGCTTGGTAAAAATGTGCTTAAGAATGGAGATTACTATTCATTTGTAACACATTTGTGCCAGAAATCATCATATGATATGAGTGAAGTCATAGAGAAACCAGACACATTCTTAGAGGGCTTTATGAAGAAAGTCATAACAGAAGAAAGTGGCGGTGCAAAATATAAATATCTGATTTTCAGGATAGATTTTTCGAAAGATAATGAAATACTTGAGAATATGGGAAATGAAATTGTAAATGTACATTTCAGGAATGGAGCACAGTGAGAAAAATAATGCTGATGCGATTATTTTTCTCACGACTAATTGCGCTGCAGGCATCGCAATTAGTATTTATCGCAGAGCTAAATTCGGAATTTAGCTCGCGATTCCTCCGGCATAAATGCCTGCGGAATGGAGCAGAAAGTGGAAAATAGGAATTTATCTAAGGCGTTAGAAATAGTGTCGAAGCTGATAGTAGGTGAAGAAATCAGCAGGGATTCTAAGGAAACGGCTTCTTTATATGATGAATATATGGATAACAGCGAGGTCTATGATATTACAAATACTATTTGCAAGAATATGAATCTGTCTTTATATGAATATGAGAATTCTATATTTGCATCGGCAGGTGAGAATAACAGGGTATTTGGATATTCTAATGATGAGCTTAAGAAGGAGATAGGTGTTAAATTAAACAGGGAATTATTCTTGTGTTATTTTATTATTTATAATGTGATAACCTGGTTTTATAATGATACAAGAAATGTAACTTTTAATGAGTATGTTAAAGTTGATGATATTATTAATTCTGTGGACAGTTCGTTATCTGGGGTGATAAATAATCTGTCGGTTTTATCACTCAATGAAGTCGAAGAGAACAGCTTTAAGACAATTGCACTTGTATGGGAGGACTTGCCTATCGTAGCAAATGAAGAAACTAATGCAAGAGCAGCAAGAGGTTCGAAAGTCGGTTTTGTCAAGATGACGTTGAACTTCTTATTAAAGCAGGAATTATTAATTGAAAATAATGAAAGATACTATCCTAAGAAGAGATTCAGAGCACTTGTAAGTAATTATTTCGAAGAATATAAAGGAAGATTATACGAGATAATGAAATGAGATAATGATGTAAACAAATATAATTTGTTAATCAGATTCAGTAAAGAAGATTAGGCTGTCAAAAGTCCCGATGGGACTAATCGACACAAATATATGTGTATACAAGCAAGACTGAATACACATATATTATGTGCGATTGGTGCAATGCACCTTTTTGACACCCTAATCTTATGAATAAAAAAGGAGTAATTATGCCACACATTAACAGAATCAGAGTAAATAATGTAAAGTACAATTTCGGAACGCAGTTTTATGACGATTTTATGATGCGTTTTTCATGTAAAAATACCATTTACGACTTGGCAAATGGTGGTGGAAAAAGTGTATTAATGTTGTTACTTTTGCAGAATTTAATACCAAATTGTACTCTTGATGATAAACAGCCTATAGAGAAATTATTCAGGACAAATGAGGGAAGTACAACTATTCATTCAATGATTGAATGGAGTCTTAGTGATGTACATATTAAAGATGGTTTTAAATATATGCTTACCGGTTTTTGCGCCAGAAAGGCAAAGGACCAGGGAGAGTTTGAGGAAAATGCTGATGGCAGCAGAAACGGAACTGCGATTGAATATTTTAATTACTGCATTTTCTATAGAAAATTTAATGACAATGATATAAAGAATTTCCCACTTACACAGAATGGTGAGAGAATTACATATTCCGGACTTAAGAATTATCTTAAAGATTTACAACGTAAGGATTACAATCTTGAAGTCAAAATATTCGAGCGAAAAGGTGATTATCAGAGATTCATAGCAAACTATGGATTATATGAAAGTGAATGGGAGATTATCAGGGGAATTAATAAAACAGAGGGACACGTAAGAACATATTTTGAGACAAATTACAAGACTACCAGAAAAGTTGTGGAAGATTTACTGATAGAGGAGATAATCGAGAAATCATTCAGAAATAAATATGCAAATGATTCAGAGGACGGAAATCTTGCAGAAACACTTCTTAATATCAAGGATAAATTATTAGAATTATCTAAGAAGAAAGAAGAGATAAATAACTTCGACAGACAGATAGAGATTATAGATGGTTTTGCAGGAAGAATTTCATCTATAAGACAATTATATGTTGGTATCGAGAATGCATTTACAAAGATTAAGAAAGCATATAATTCACTTGAAGTATCGGAGAATAATAACAAAGCAGAATTAGAAGCGGCACTTAACGAGCGTAAAAATGTGTTAGCAGAGAAGAATAATCTGTCGGCTAAAGTTGAAACGGCAAAAGTGCTTGTGGATATGGGAGAATTAGAGAAGTTAGAGGTAGAGTTAAGCAGAGAAAATGAAAAACTCACGCAGACAGACGAGGAAGTCAAGGCATTTATAGAGAGATTAAACATCTTAGAGGGCGGCAATTATTACCTTGAATATCTACAGTGCAAAAAAGAATATGATAAACTCAAATTTGTAATGAACAATATTCTTAAGGATAATCACACTCTACTTGATAATCTTAAGGAGTTAGCTGCTATCAGAAAAATGTCCGATGATAAGAGAATTAACGAACTTACTTCTAAGATAAATGAAGAGAAAAGCATAAGTGAAAATGAAACAGAACTTATAGCTGCACTTAAGACAGAGACTAAAGATTTAGATAATAAGTTAGCAGTATTAGATTATAAAGTGGCAGATTATGATAGAAAATCGGCTCTGATTAACAAAGAAATTACTGATAAGAAGAATACGACTTCATTGTTATTACCAACTGATGCGGATAAAATGTGTGCTGACGACAGAGAGAAATTAGCCGCTATAAATGACAAGACAGAGGAATTAGAAAGCAAATGCGAGGCTAAATCAGGAGAAGTAATAACACTTAGACTTAAATTACGAGAAAATGATTATAAGTTAAATGATTTAGAGAAGAGAAAGAATATAATCGAAGAGAATAATAATAAGTTATTAAATTCATCTGAGAAACTTTCTAAATTAAAGCAGGTATATGATGCCGAAGAATTAGAAGAACTTCTTAAGAAAATAGAAAAGACTTATAAGAATATGTTAAATGCATCATCAGAAGCTGAAAAGAAGCTCGTAGAAATTGACGGACATCTTAAGTCATTAGAACTTGGCAGGGTAGTTAATGAATCGGCTGCATTATCAGAGGTGCTTGAATACATCAGAAGATACCATTCTAATACAGCGGTTTCAGGAGCACAATACCTGTCAGAACTTCCTGAAGAAACAAGGATTGAATTAGTAAAATACAACCCTGTTTTACCATATGCAATTATTGTAAAGGATAATTTCGAACAGACGATAATGGACACACGCCTTAAGGAAAACCTAGAAAATGGATACACAGTTCCAATTATCAATGGCAAGAAATTAGCAGACGAAAATGTAGAATTAATTAATTCTGAAAATGTATTCTTTATCGGAGAAAATGCAGAAGAATTTTCATCAGATAAGATAAAACAGAACATTGAACGAATCAAATTATCACAGGAGAAGCTTAATAAGGAATATTTAAGAAAATTAGAAAATGAACAGGTAGTTAAAGAGGATTATCTGTTTATAAATCATATCGTTAATGATGTAAATGATGAAGAAATTCTTAATCCTAAGAAAGCATTAGAGAAAGTTAATTCGGAAATTCTTGAGAATATCGAGGTGTCTAAAAATCTCAAGGAAGAGATTGCATTTACGGAGAACGATATAAGAAGTATTAAAGAAGAACTGGCAGGCTTAAAGAAAGGGAAAGAAGAAACAGAACAAGAGATTAATGCATTGTCAGAGATTAGTAAACTTTTAGCTAAATACAATGCGATTAGTGATGAGAAAACTAAAGCTTCCACAGAATTAGAAAGACTTAAGAAAGAAGTAACAGATAGCAGTAAAAGGCTTGCAGCAACAGAAAATATGTCTAAGCAGAGACAGATAAGAATTAATTCTATGGAAGAAGAGTTAGATGCCATAAAGAAAGACTGGTCAGAAAAATATTCTTCATATTATGATGAAGCAGTGTATAAAGAAGTACGGGACAATGATACAAAATATAATGGCAGAAGCAGAGATGAGATAGAGACAGAATTAATGGCATTACTTGAGAGTCTTAAAAAGGAAAATTATGTCGTAGCGGATAAAGAAAAACTTCTTAATAACTATCAGGTATCAATGGAGAAGAATTTACAGCACATAGATTATATGGGCGTAGACTTAGAAGTGCTTAAGAACCAATACGACAATAACGAGTTAGTCGTTACATCTTCTAAAGATTTATCAGATATTAAGCGACAGGCTGACAGGCATAAGGCAGTTAAGAAAGAGATAAGACAATCGATTCAGGAAATGCGTTCGAAAGCTGACAAGTTACAGGGTAAAATAAGTCACGCAATTAATATTATTACTGATAAATATGGTGAATTTGACAAAAATTCGATAAAAGAGAGTGAAATCGATACATTTCTAAATGAAAATGCAAGACTTCTTAGTGATTTGACGGACAAGTCAGACAGACTTGCAGGAGCAATAGCAGAAATGGAACGTAAGGCAGTTACAATTAATATGCTTAAACGTGACATTAATAAATTAATGACTAAATCTGATATCAAGCCTGACATAAAGTCTGGTACATTTGAAGAAAATGCAGATATTGAGGCAGAATGTAAAAATGTCAGTGAACAGTTAGACAAATTCATTGATGAGAAATACAAGCGCTCAGAAGAATTTGAAAGGGAAATGTCACTTCTTAATGATACCTTGAAGAAGCTGAATGCATTTGAATTGGCATCGGAAATCAGAATGAATGTAAGTATGCCTGCGAATTTAGATGAAACAGACGAATTAATAAAAATGCTTAAAGAGACGAATGAGTATATTAATCTTGAAAAGCAGCGTATACTTAAAGGCATTGAGGATATGCAGGTTATTAAGGATAATTTTGAGAATCAGTGTATACAGACCTGTACTAATATTAAGACTGAGTTAGACAGATTATCGAAGTTATCGAGAATTACAATGGAAGATGAAACAATTCCGGTAATTAACTTAAGAATACCGTATGTTAAAGAAGAGGTGTATAAAGACAGAATGTCTGAATATATCGACAGAGTTGCAAAAGGCGCAGATTCATTTGAAAAGACAGAGGATAAACTTAAATATATCAGAAATAATTTAAGCTGGAAGAAGATGTTCTCCGTTATAGTCACTGATATGAATTCGATAAAACTTAATCTTTATAAGAGAGAAAGAATTGCAGACCAGTCAAGATTTCTTCCATATGAAGAGGCGGTAGGAAGTACGGGACAGTCACAGGGTATCTACATACAGTTCCTTATTTCAATAATTAATTATATTTCAAGTATTAATTCTAAAAATGCCGATGCATCAAAACTTAAAAAAGTTATTTTCATAGATAACCCATTTGGTGCGGCTAAGGATATATATATATGGGAGCCGATATTTAAACTTCTTAAGACTAACAATGTGCAGTTAATAGTTCCGGCAAGAGGGGCAACACCTGCGATTAGTGGCCGATTTGATGTTAATTATGTGTTAGGACAGAAGATGAGCAATGGACGTCAGCAGACAGTTGTAGTGGATTACTTCAGCAATGTAAATAATGATGAGCTGGATTACACAAATTTATCTTATGAACAGACAGCATTGTTTTGACAATAGAGAATGTGTGTGATACACTTAAAACGTATGTAAAATTATAGATTAATATATCTTAAAATAGATAAATAAAGACGGAGGTATAGAGTTGGACAAGTACGAATATAATGTTAAATCAGACCAGATTAAGAAATTGTATTCACGTAAAGAGTTCGAAGCAGCAGCTAAGATTGCCGATGAAATAGACTGGTATCGTGTTAAAGACAACACTATGATTAACCGCGTAGCAGATATTTATGAGAATACTAAGCAGTATGAGAAAGCCAAAGAAGTTCTTCTTATAGCATATGAACGTTCGCCATTAGGAAGACAGTTAGCTTATAAGTTGACTATTTTAGCACTCAGAACAAAGAATTTTGTGGAAGCAGATGAGTTCTATCAGGACTTTGTAGAAATGTCGCCATCAGATGTATCACAATATCTGTTGAAATACCGAATAGCCAAGGCGAAAGGTGAAGATATAGAAGTCCTTATTAAAATTTTAGAGGCATACATAGAAGTTGAGATGGACGAGAGATGGCAGTATGAATTAGCTAAACTCTATCATGAAGCCGGAGAAGATGATAAGTGTATTGCCATGTGTGATGAACTTGAGTTATGGTTCAATGATGGTAAATATGTGGACAAGGCAAAAGAACTTAAGAAGTTAATTACAGGAGTTCTCACAGAATATAATAAACGTTATGCTAAAGATAATGTTGCAAAATCTAATACAGCATCATCTAATACAGTATCAAAAGAAGTTTCAAAGAACATTACAGGTGTAAGTAATGGTGAATCAGATAACTTAGAAGCCAATACTTCAAATGTCAATGCAGGATCTGTTAATGCAACTTCAATGAGCAATTCGATTGACGATTTAACAGAAATGGCAAGTGCAAATAAGCAGATTTCAGATAATGAAGATAATGAAGAGTATTCTGGTGCAGACAATGCTGAATATTCTGATGCAGATTATGACGAAGAATATGATGAAGATTCAGAAGACTATTCACAGGCAGATAATTGGAACCAGGTGGATGCATTAGGTCGTGAAAGAGTTAGTAAAGTCAGTGAAGAAACAGATGAAGATGAAGAGGCAGAAAGTGAAGACCACACAGGAATCCGTTCTCTTGCAGAGGCAATTGTAGCAGGTAAAGAAGAGAGAAAAGCTTCAAAATATAATAAGAAGAAAGATGATGAAGATTTATCAGAAGATAATTTAGAATTATTAGATGACAATATAAGTGATGATGACGACGAGTATCTCGATGATGAGATAAGTGCAGAAGATGAGGCAAGAGCCAATGCAAATGCTGCAGCTAAAGAGGTAGCAAGAAGAGCAGAGGAAGCAGAGAAGAACACACCAAAACTTACGGCTGAGGAGATAGCAGCAAATGAAGCACTTAAGGCAGCAGAGGCAGCAGCATTAGAGGCACAGAGAGCAGCTGACCTTGCAAGGCAGCTTGTTATGGAAGCTAAATTAAGAGCTGAACAGATTAAAAGCACATCAGGCACTCCATCTGATAAATACAAGGGAATGTCAGCAGATGAGATAAGTAAATCACTTGAATCAGAAGATATGTTAAGTGGTAATTCCGACTTAAGAAAAAAGGATTCAATGATTGAAATCTTTGAATTCGATAAGAATAAAGAGGGTAAAGTAAGCAACATTGGTGAAGAACTCACTAAGACTGCTGAAATAGACATAGATGAAATCAATATCAGATTAGCTGATGAGAATAATCTATATAATACAGCAAACATTCAGGCTGCACTTGCTAAGAGCATGGAAAAACTTATGAATGATGAGAAGAAAGTCAGAAATGCTTTCGAGATGCAGATAGATGATGATAATAACGAGATTCGTCCGACAATAGAAGAAGATGATAGTTATCTAGATGATGATGACGAAGATGTATATGATGATTCAGTAGACGAGACAGAAGATGTAAAAGAATCAGAAAATAAGCCAGAAGCTGAAGAATTAGAAACTCTACCAGAAGTGGAAGAGGTCGAAACATCTGCGAATGTAAATGCGACAGAAAATGAACCTGAAACAGTGGAAACAGAAAGTATTTCAGAACCTGAAGCAACCGAAGAAGTTGAGGCTTTAGAAGACATTCCAGAGGTGAAAGAAGTCGAAACTTCAGAAAATACAGTTAATGCAGAAGAAACAAAAGAATCAGCAACTATTCCTGAACCTGAAGTAAACGAAGAATCTAAAGACATTTCGGAAGAGGAAGCAGTCGAAGAATCTAAAGATATTCCAGAAGTTGAAACAGTTGAAGAATCAAAGGAAGATAATAAAGCCAGTGAAGTATCAGCGCCTATAGAAGAGGTAAGAACTTTAGAAGAGACCAAAGAGGAAAAAACTGTAGAGGCTGTATCCGATGAAATAGAAGACGATTTAATTGATGAACCAACTAAGAGAATAGACAGAGTAGAGATTAACAGAATACTTAATGCAAGCAAGAATATTTATCAGTCACTTCCTAAGTCAGTATTTGAGAATACAGAGGAAGAAGTTGAAACAAAAACTGAAATGACAAAATCTGAAGAAGATGACCAGATAGAAGGACAGATGACATTAGATGAGGTTCTGGCAGAATTTGAAGATAATGAAGCTGATAAGCCAAAAGATGAAGAAACTAATGAATCAAAAGATAGTGAAGTTTCTGATTCAGATATACCTGGTGAAACTTCAAGTGAAGGATCTGATATTAAGATTGATAATGAAGAAGCCAGAGATGTTCTCAAGGCACTTGAACAGGTTGAAGAAACACCTGCCGAAGCTTCAGATGATATTTTAGAAAATGCAAATGAAACATCAGAAAAAGAAGCAGAAAATGTCAATGAAGCATCAGAAGAAGTAGCAGAAAATGTCAATGAAGTTTCAGAAGAAGCAGCAGAAAATGTCAATGAAGTTTCAGAAGAAGTAACAGAAGATGTCAATGAGACATTGGAAACAAAATCAGAAAGTAACAGTAAGAAGTCTGTTGAGAAATCAGAAAGTGACAGCAAGAAGTCTGTTGAAAAACCAGAAGATGAAACAGATAAATCCAGTGTGGCATCTACAGGCTTTGTAGTTAAAAATCACAGAATACCTGAAGAATACAGAAGTCTATTCAATGATTTCGTAGGAACAGGAAGTATGGAAGAAAAGATAGCTGATACGCTTGATAATCTTATTAATAAATTCGTTATGGATGGAACATCTAAGACAAATAATGTTATTATCACAGGTTCAGCGAAAATCGGAAAGACTACATTAGGTCTTAGTCTTATTAAAGCAGCTAACCGCGGAAGAAACCGAAGCGGTAGAAAAGTAGCAAAAGTAAAGGCATCTGTACTTAACAAACGTGGAGTTGCACTTGCAATGACACAGATACTTGGAACTGACCTCATTATCGAACAGGCAGGAAATCTTATGCCTAACACGATTATCGATTTAATGATTGCCATGAAGAATTATACAGAAGAAATGCTTATTGTGTTAGAAGATGATAAAGCAGCAATTGACAGAATGCTTGACAATTCACCTGACCTCAAAGGTTTCTTCTCTAACAGATTAGACATTCATGAGATGGAAATTGATGATATGGTTAAAATCGCTAAAGATTATGCAGAAGAGCAGTTCTATGCAATTGATGAAATGGGCGAGTTAGCCTTATATGCGAAGTTAGATGATATAAGCGGACGTAATCCTGTATTATCAATAGAGGACATTCAGGAAGTTATAGATGATGCAATTGCCCACGCAAACAGATTTAGTCTTGGTAAAATATTTGGAAGAATTCACAAGAATAAAGACGATATGCGAGTATTAAGTGAGCAGGACTTCTTATAGAATTAAAATGACAGAACAATTTATGAATACTGATTTTTAATTAAAGAAACTTATTGAAACGAACACAGATTAAGAATTAGTAAGAAAAGCATATTAAAGAGTAAAATAAAAACGGTTGAGTAGTGAAAAACTACTCAATCGTTATTTTTATGTTACCAACACCGCTATCGCATTTAATTTTATAGATTCCTTTATTATCTGAATAAACTCCCGGTTTCTTGCCATTAATTCGGACAGTACCTATGCCACCATCAACATCAAATGAATAGTCATTAATATCACCATTAATATTAATATCTATATTACCGACACCGCCATCAATTTCAGCATCGTAAAGTATGCAGTCATTTAATCTGATATTACCAACGCCCATATCAAAATCACCAGTCTTTATAAGACATGAAGTTAACTTAGTATTACCGACACCACCATCTATTATTAATTTATTTATAGATATGTCCTGAATCTTAATATTACCAACACCACAATCCAGATTTAAAACACCGATTTTATATTTTTCCGGAATATAAATAGTTATCTTTCCGCTTCTTTTCCTGTGAAATGATAGAAAACCATGTTTTGAGCCACTATTATCAATGGTAAGTATACCCTTTGAATTAACAGAGCATTTAAAAGCTTCATATACATTTTTACATTTGACGGTAATTTCTGAATCAGTGGTCGAAACGATATTAACATTAGAAATGCTATTATCTAATGTAATCGATTTAACATCATCGACTGAATATGAGCCGGAGAAATCAGTAAGCTTATTGCCATTACCACTTATCCCTCCGAAGAAGAACAATGCAACATTCAAAATGCTGACTACAATCGCCACAGCTAACAGAGCAGCTACAGCGGTTGCAACATATTTAATTGTTTTTTCAAAAAATCTCATTTAATAGTAACACCTCCGAACATTGTCGTTGCATTAATGAAGATAGTTGGTGCATTAATATTCTCATAATCTCCGGTCTTATTAGTTATTCCTCCAAAGATAGGAGTTCCTGATATTCGTATATTTACATTAGCTGGAACATAAATATCAATTCCTGCAAATACGCAGTAGCAGTTTATAACCGTATCCTCAGTGATAATAGCATCACGTAAATCAATAATTACGCTGCCGAATATACTGTTAGCTTCACAACCCTCAAATGTATCATGTGGATATACAACTTTATTAGATGAAAAGACGGCATTGTAATAATTAGAGTTATTAAAACTGTCCTTTTCATTTACCCATTTAGGAATGTTTTTTTTAATTAATTTATCCTTAAAAATAATAATGATGCCAATAACAATTAAACAACATGGAATAAATAATTTATCCATTGTACTTTCGCTTATTATATTGAATTCAGTAAGCAAAAATGATATTCCGATAAGAAGAAATAGTGAATTGGAAATGCGGATACCTTTTGAAAACATACTTGCAATACTTGGCAGAATAAAAAGTAGTGGCCAGAAATCAAATATATCGATTTTGATTGAGGTAAATGCATTTAAGATATAAAGAACACCGGCAGCTATAAAGATAAGCCCCCATATTAAACTTGATTTTCTGTTTTTCATAATAATCCTCATTTCTGAGCGACTTTGCTGTGAAGAGGCGATGAGAAATTCACACATGCGATTTCACATCTGCCATAAAAGCTATTTGCTTTCGCTCCGAAACAAATAGCTGTGTGAAAAATAATCGCTTAAGCAATATTTTCCATACTACCTTCATTAACAGATATAATTTGCGTAATTTTATATATAATTTGCATAATGTTATTGATATAGTATATTGTATATAAGGTTGTAAAAAATGTGTAGTTACAAATGTCATATAAATGATGTGAAGAATGTTAGTTAGTATTATGTGACACATGCCGAAAGTAAAAAAGCATATGTGTCACATATTGAAAAAAAGGGAGGTTTTGTTATTATAAAAATAAAAAATGGAGATATAGAAGTTTATAAAGACATTAAGATAAGAAATTGTGGTTACGGAGGAGAATAATGAGAACGTTTTCGGAGGTATTGAGAGAGATTGTCAATGAAAGCGATTTATCAATATATGGAATGGCAAAAGCTGTGGAATGTGATAGGTCAATGTTAAATAAAGTTATATCTGGAGACAGAAAAATTAATTTAGAAATGTTTTTGAATATTTATGGATATCTAAGAGGTTATGTTGAAACATATAAATTAGATGAGCTATATGAAGCATTTTGGGAAGAACATTTAGGTAATAAAGAATATAGAATAGTTAAATATATTAAGCAGAAATTTAAGCATATGAAAATGGAAGAAAAAGAGCATAAGAATCTTCAGAAATTAAAGCTTCAAGAAACAGAAGTTTATAAATATATAAAAGCTAATGATATAAAGGAAAGGGCAATTATAGACAGGCTATATGAAATGATGTGTAACGTAATAAATAATAATCGTTTTGTTAAGCTTTATGTGCATGTACCTGTATATTGGAAAGAAGTTATGAATTTCCTGAAATTTGCATTTAATATTAGCGAGGTTAGAGAGCATATCAAGCTTGTATATATACATACGGGATATAACAAAGAATACGATAGTGAATTTACACAAATTGCAAATTATTTAATTGCATATGAATTTTCATTAAACGGAATATCAACATATGATAAGAACAATTGGTGTAAAGTAGAATATGAAACAGAACTTGCCCCATACTATATAATAAGTGAAATCGAAATATTTTTTATGCAAAAGAATAAGTGCATAATTGATGTAGACAAAAGTCAGGATACATATGAATCAATTATAAGTACTGTTAACCAGATGTACAATGAAAGTAAAAGATTTAATAATATAATGGCTAATGATAATTATAAAAAATTTCTTATAAATAGTATGAATGATAGCAGCCAATGCATAAATATCAGCAATAAACTCCCGGTTAAGTTATTTTGTACAAAAGAGATTTTTAATAGAGTTATAAAAGATGAATGTGAAGATAAAGAATTTCTTATAAATACATTGGAATTGTATTATAAAAATATCCGGGGGAATAAATGTGATATTATGGTTGCTGATATTGAAATGTTGAATTTTATGAATAATTATTCTGTAGATGAAATGAATTTTAACATGAAAAATAACGACAGAGATACAAAATTAGAAATTTTAAAAAATATATATAAATATTACGTTTTAAATAAAAATTCAATATTTTCAATATTTAATAATAAAAAGTGCAGTATACCAACAGATTTAAGTATTTCAATTTTGTCCGGTAAAAAAATCTGTTCTATAGGATATATTGATATTGAAGGACGAAGAGAAAAAGCATTATCTATAATAGAGTCAGTTGAAATATGTAATCATTTTACAAATTTCTATAAATATATAACTTATTCAACCGGATGTCTGAATAAAGCTGAAATGATGATGTTATTGGATGGGATTATAAATACATACAAAAAATAAAGGATATAAAGAGGTTCAATGATAGATAGTATCTGTTGTTGAACCTTTTTAATATAAAGGTATGTTTAATAGAAATATGTGACGTGTAGAGGAAATAAAAAAACAGAATTGTCACATATTGAAAAGAAGTGATGTTTTGCTATTATTAAATATATACGAAAAAGCTCAAATTATAAAACATTTTGCAGATTGAAATTACAAGGACTAAAAATATCTGTGAAATTAATATGAATTCGGGATAGCTGGAGGAACGTGAATGAAAATAAAAGTAGCAATAATTGACACTAACATTGAATACCTGAAAAAGATAACAAAAGTAATCGAAAATAATTATGCAGATAAATTACAGCTTTTCTGTTTTAGTAATGTAAATATTGCTTTAGAGGGTATAAAGGCAAACAAAGTTGACATTGTACTGGTTGACATAGATACGGATATAGATTTTAAGGAACTGCCTAACCGATGTGGATATGCATATTTCACAGATTCAATAGATATAAAAACATATAAAGATATCAGATGTGTATGTAAATTTCAGAAAGTAGAGCACATATATAAAGATTTACTAGGTGTATATGCTGAGAAAGCAGCTTCAAGTGATGAGCAGATTGGAAATAATAATTTCAATTCTAAGATAATAAGCTTCTTCTCTGTAAGCGGTGGTGTAGGTGGTTCTGCAATGGCTGCAGCATATGCAAAGAGCAGAGTTAGAAAAGGGATAAAAACACTATATATTAATTTAGAGAAAACCGGAAATGTCGAAATTGCATTTCAGGGAAATGGTAATGGTGACCTAAGTGATATCTTATATTCCATAAAGAGCAAGAAGAGTAATATACGACTTAAATTAGAAAGTAATGTTAAAACAACCTTTGAGGGCTTGTACTTTTATGACAGTTGTAATACAGCATATGATTTATCAGAATTATCCAAAGATGAGATAAAAGAATTCTTTAATATGTTATCTTCGAGTGATTTATTCGATTTAGTGGTAGTTGATGCAGATTTAGATTTTGATGAAATATGTAAGGAAATAATTAAAAGATCTAAAAAGATAATATTAGTAGGTAATGGTTCGGAGATATCAAATGCGAAACTTGCCAAGACCATTACAGCCTTATCAATTATGGAAGAACAATTAGATATGAATATATTCTCAAGAGTTCTAATGATATATAACAAATTCAGAAGCAGAACAGGAAAAGTAGTTGAAGATGACAGAGTAAAGGTTATAGGCGGTGTCAGCCTCTATGAAAATGCTGAGTATGTACAGATAATAGAAGAAATCTCCAAACTGGGCGTACTAGATGAGATATAGGTAAGGCAGGTGGAGAAATATGACAAAGGAAATTGAAGAAGAAGCAATTGCTTATGTTAAATCTTATATAACAGAGAATCTTCCATTAAGTAATATGAGTGATGAGGAATTAATGGATGCTGTAGAAGAATTAGTAGGCAATTATTTTGCAAATACATATATTTCATTACAACAGAGAGCAGGAATTGTAAGACAGATATTCAGCTCAATAAGAGGTCTGGGATTGTTAGACAGTATTATCAGTGATGATGATATTACAGAGGTAATGATAAATGGTCCGGACAATATATTTATTGAGAAAAACGGAAAGCTTTCTAAGTTAAAAGAGACATTTGAAAGCGAACGAAGATTAGAAGATATAATTCAGCGAATTGTAGGATCGGCAGGAAGAGAAGTAAATCAGGCTAATCCTATTGTTGATACGAGACTTGCAGACGGTTCGCGTGTAAATGTTGTATTACCACCGATTGCATTATGTGGACCAACAGTTACTATTAGAAAATTCTCAAAAGAACCAATGACTATAGCCAAACTAATACAGTATGGCTCAATTACACAGGATATTGCAGACGTATTAGAGCTTATGGTAAAGGCGAAGTTTAATATATTCATATGTGGTGGTACCGGTAGTGGTAAGACAACATTTCTAAATGCATTATCAAACTACATTCCTAAGGATGAACGTGTAATAACAATTGAGGATTCGGCAGAATTACAGATAGAGGGTGTAGATAACTTAGTTAGTCTAGAGACCAGAAATGCTAATACATCAGGCAGCGGTGCCATTACGATTAGAGACTTGATTAAATCTTCACTTCGTATGAGACCTGAGCGAATTGTAGTCGGAGAGGTCAGAGGTGGAGAAGCATTAGATATGTTACAGGCTATGAACACAGGTCATGACGGAAGTCTTAGTACAGGCCATGCGAACTCTACCAGAGATATGTTAAGCCGATTAGAGACAATGGTATTACAGGGTGCAGATGGTTTGCCACTAGAGGCTATAAGACAACAGATAGCATCAGCACTTGACATAATAATTCATTTATCACGTTTAAGAGACCATTCAAGAAAGACTATGGAGATTACGGAAGTAGTCGGATATGAAAATGGAAAGATAATTCTTAATCCGTTATATGTATTTGAAGAAGATGAAGAAAGTACACTTGATAAGGTGTCAGGCTCATTAAAGAGAACAAATAATAAACTTAAGAATGATTTTAAATTTAAATTAATGGGCTATAAAGGTGAGATTTAAGTAAAGAGAATTAAGTAGAGAAAGTTAAATTGAAATTTATATAGCTTCTAATAGTACACAGGTAGAGCATAAGGAGAGAAAACATTGTTTAAGAAGAAAAAGGAAAAAGAATTAGAACCTCAGTATTATATGTCAGAGACTAATATGCCTGTCTTAAATTACAGAGTATATTATATGGGCAAATTAGAGAAAATACTTACGTTTCTCTTTGCATTTGCCGTTGGTGCAGCGGTAGGTTATCTGTTCTATGGTGGAATAGGTAAAGATGTTGATGGCAATCCTACACAGACTACGCATATTCTTAATATTACCATATCAGGAATAGTCGGATTAATAGCTGCGAAGATATATATGCCAATGGCTGTTAAGAGAAAGATTGAAAAGAGACATTTAGAGCTGCGACTTCAGTTCAGGGAACTGTTAGATACACTAAATACATCTATTGGCAGTGGTAGAAATGTTACTGATTCATTTAAGTCGGCATATGATGATTTGAGACTTATATATCCTGATGATTCGTATATAGTCAGGGAATTACTCGTTATTAATTCAGGACTTGATAATAATATCCCTATAGAGAGATTACTTAAAGATTTCGGCGAAAGAAGCAATATAGATGATGTATCAAGCTTTGCGAATATATTCGAGACAAGTTATAGAAAAGGTGGAAATATCAAGGACATCATTGATAGTACACAACAGATAATCAGTGACAAGATGGAAGTGGAATTAGAGATACAGACAATTATTACATCCAGTGCAACCGAGTTAAATATAATGTCGGTAATGCCAATTGCGTTAATTGCAATGATTAAATTAATGAGTGCCGACTTTGCGGCTAATTTCGTATCACCTGCCGGGCTGGTATCTTCAACAATTGCATTGGTAATGATAGTAATTGCTTATGTTGTGGGCAAGTGGATTATGAATATCAAAGTGTGATATATAGCATAGGAGGAGAATGATATGTTCCTAAGTAAAACAGACATAATTATATTAGCATTTGGAACGGTGCTTGGATTAATATTTGTAATTTCACTATTGGCATCTTCTAAATATGAATATCTTGTTGAACCATTAGATCCTAAGATGTTCAGGTTAAAAGAGATATATACGGTAGGTTTTCTGTTAATGGATATCAGCAGATATAAATATAATTCTAAGAGAGATATAGAGAGAAAAAGAGATCTATCAGTTATATATGAAAGCAAATATGCAGACTATTATCTGAAAGTCTGCTGGGCACAGAGGGTGTCGCTTGCATATCTGTTATTAGTTATAGGTTTTCCATTCGCAGTGATTGCAGATGAAATGCTGCTGCTACTTATATTTATAATGTTTGCCTGGGCAGCTTTCGTAAGGTGTGGAGATGGTGCTAAAAGAATTATAGAAAAACGTACAGAAGATTTATTAAGTGATTTTCCAAATGCCATATCTAAGCTTGCATTACTTACGAATGCAGGAATGATATTAAAGGAAGCATGGGAGATGACAGCTTATACAGGTAATGGTCCATTATATGATGAGATGAAGAAAGTAATTATAGATATGGCAAATGGTTATACCGAGATAGAAGCATATACCGAATTCGGTAACAGATGTATGATTTCTGAAATCAGGAAGTTCACCTCGACTATAGTACAGGGTATTACAAAAGGTAACAGAGAGCTTGTGTTAATGTTGAGAAAGCAGAGTTCTGAAGTATGGGAAAGCCGTAAACATCAGGTCAGACAGTTAGGTGCTAAAGCCTCAAGTAAATTATTACTTCCAATATGTATTATGTTCATTGGAATATTAATAATGATAATGGTACCTATATTCTCTAATCTGGGTGTTTAGATAAATTATGAATCAAAGGAGGAAATGTGAAATGTTGAAATTATTAGACAAAATGTACATTGGAATGAAGATAAGAATGAATAATTTCTTAACTAATGAAGATGGCGCAGTGGATATTGTGGCAATTGTAGTATTAATAGGTGTTGTTGTAGCAGTAGCTATTATATTTAGGGATCAGCTTGCAAAATTAGTAGGTAATTTATTTAACAAGATAAATGGAAATGCAGAACAAAAGGTAACAGATGATGCACCAGATCCAGGTAATGGAATAATTAGTCGCGTAATTGGTTGGCTTATTTAGTGAAATTTATTTAGAGATTTAGTTATAAGAAAGAGAGGATAGAAGTTATGCGAAAGTTTTTGGATAAATTTAAAAATGAAAATGGAGTAGTTATTGTAGAGGCGACGATAATATTTCCATTCGTGTTCTTCGTCCTCTTCTTTCTTATATATTATGGAAGTGCAAGATATGAAAAGGCAAAGGTTGATTCATATGTAATGCAGTCAGCTATATTAGGGGCACAGTGTTCTAAAGACCCATATCAATATGATATGTATAAGGACCCGAATAAGGGAATACCAACTACATACAGGAACTGTGAACCTTACAGATACTTTATAGGTGGAATGGATGATGTAGAGAATAAGATAAGCGCTGATGTAGTGAATTATATAAATGATACATCATCAACATTTTTTGTGGGTATGAATCCACAACTTAAGACTTCGCAGGATAAGATAGCGAAATTTAACAATTATTTGGTATATTCAACATTTTCAGTTGAGATTAGTTATGAGGTGGAATTCCCAATTAAATTTCTGGGATCAGATACACCTACGATTTTAAAATGGAATTCAAGAGCTGAAGTATCAGTCAATGATGCTCCAGAGTTTATTAGAAATATAGATATGGTGCAGGACTTATTTGAGAGGACTGCAGCTGGGGATAAGATAAAGAGTGCGTTTAATAAGATTAATTCGTTTATAGGAAAATTCAGCAAGTAGGGAGATGTGAGCTATGATACAGATTTTTCAGAAAAAGAATGGTGCAGTGTCAGTATTTCTTGCAATAGTATTAGTACCAATGATGATAATTGCATCTATAATGATAGATTATGGAAGAGTGCAGCTTGGCAGGGCTATGGCATCTTCGGCAGGAGATTTGGCGTTAAATACTGCACTTACAGATTATGATAATGTGTTAAAAGACGTATACGGATTGATGGCAACATCACAGAATAATGATGAATTGTTAGAGAAATTAGAAGACTACTATACATCAAGCATAGTAGCACAGGGCGTATCTAAATCAGATGCGGATGATTATGTTGGTCAGATTATGGACTACATTAAGAATTCATCAGATAATTCATCAGTTGATTTTATGAATATGGGTAATATAGAGTTCTCTGTAGAAGAACCTAAAGCAGCCAGTTTAGTTAATCCTGCATTACTCAGAGGACAGATAGTTAACTTTATGAAGTACAGAGCACCAATTAATGGTGGTGTAGCATTATTAGAGTCCTTAAAATCATTTTCGCACTTAAGCAAACAGATGGAGATAGTGGAGAATAAGCAGAAATATTATGAAGAACATGCTTCATTACTGAAGGACTGTGAGGAAGCCTGGGGATATATGGCTAAGTATAGAGCTTTGTTCGGTGATAAACAGCAGTTTCAGGATATAAAGACCTGTATGGACGAAGCGATTAAAAATTACAATGATATAAATAGCAAGATGATACATAACTATTATAATAATATGCCGACAAGATATTTCAATTGGCCTGTTACATGTCATGAAGTGAATGGTAAATGGATATTGAATTATGATGATGGACAGCAGGTTCAGATAAGTACAAACCATACAGAAAAGAAGTCTAGGAATAGTAATTATGTTCCGTCTGAAAGTGATTTGGCAGAAGAGGTCGAAGCACTGGAAATATATATGAGGTCAAATCCTACCTTTGTAGATATAGCTGCAAAATATGGTGGAGAGGATAAATATCCAATACAAGTAGCAACACAGGCTAATATTAATAAAAATGCTGATTTTACCAGCTATAAGAATCTGTATAAAATTTATACAGATTTTGAAGATATATACAATGTTCTATCAGATGAGAATAAAAAAAATTCAACTGTTGAAATAACCGAGAAGAAGAATGGTAAAACAGTAACGTATTCATATAAAGTTAAACTAAAGTCAAATGAAAATCAGGAGGATGATGATACTCAGGAAGATAATACTGAAAATAACAGCAATACAAACCAGAATGAAAAGGTAACCACAAAGAAGTTGTCAGATTATTATAATGAACTTAATCCAATATTTGTGACAAAAATGAATAGCTTAAATACTGCAACTTATCCGATATTCTGGCAATATGCAGCATATGAAACCGAATATCAGAAGAATCTAGAGGTCGCAAACTCAGCTGTATATACAATTGGCACTAATGTTAAAAGTTATAGAGATAAGTTGATAGAAGCAAAGGGATATCTTGACGACTTTAAGAACCGATTAGAAATTATTGCTAATAAAGTTAATCCAAATGGGAAAAGTGAACTTCAACAAACATTAAACACCTGGAATAATTCAGCAAGTGATTCGTCTGTTTCAAATGATGCAATAGCTCAACAGGATAAAGCAGAGATAGAGCAGATGAAACAGTTTATTAAATATGATGATGTTAAGAAATTATTAGACAGAGTTAAAAATGTAATTACAGAGCTGGATAATGATATAAAAGAAATAGAAAAGTATACATATTGTGACACATTTATAGGCGATATAAACAATCTTAATACACTTAAAAATAAATTGTCAGGAGCTGAGGGAAGTGCATTAAGCAATCTTTCAATGGTTACTGCGACGTTGGATACATTATCAAGTGACATAGCAGGAAGACAGATAAAGTCGGGTAATTTTAAGGCAGATTGGAGTGGAGAAAGCGACAAGAACCCTGTATTTAGTGAAGACCAATATAGATTCTATACATACCTTTATAAAAACTACAATCCAGGTGTGGAGGCTAAGAAAGGTAATGTTAATTCGGATGATACTACAAAGGCTAAAAATGAAGTTGATACTACAAAGGATAGTATTAAGGAAGCTGGAAATAAATCTAAAGATGATGCTAAAAAAGGTAATGATGTAAGTAGTGGAAGTATTAGTGGATATTATAGTGAAAATAGTATTACCGCACCATCGAAGAGCGACCTATATAAGGATATACTTACAGGTGCCTATGGAGATGTCCCAAGTATCGGTGATGATGCAGCAGATAAAGGCAATACATCATCTGGTCTGTCAGGTATGTTTAGTAAACTTGGAGATTTCCTTAAAAATGCAGCTATTGATGTACGAGATTATATATTCATAGAAGAATATATAATGAATATGTTCAGTTACAATACATATGAGGCAGAAATTAAAAATAAACTAGATGAGAAGAATCTGGATGCGTCAGAATATGCCAATAAAGCTAAAACACTTACTAATGTTCCTATAAATAAGGATAATAATTACTCATATCTGCAAGAGGTAGAATACATTATCTATGGAGATAATGGTACTACAAAGACATATGCCACAATATTTGGAATTCGTCTTGCGATGAATTGTATATATGCATTTACGAGTCAGGATATCAGGGATGGAGCATATGCGATAGCGGCTATGATGTTTGGTACTCCGCCGCTGACCGCATTAATTCCTGTGGCAAAGAATGGATTAATATTTGCAGTAGCGATAGCAGAGTCAGGACTGGATTTATCGCAGCTTAAAGATGGTAAGGCGGTACCACTGGTTAAAGATAATAGTACATGGTGCATAAGCTTTAAGAATCTTGGTAATTTCCTGAAGAATCAGGCGGCAGAGGTGCTGACAGAAGGTGTCGATAAGATATCAAATATGGCAAAAGGTAAGGTTAATGAATGGCTTGATTATAGCGAAGAAGAATTAAAGGATAAGGTTAATGATAAATCAGGTGAATTAACGGATCTTGTAAAACAAATGGAAACAAATGTTAATCAGGAAATTGATCGTTATGTAGGTGTGGTTACGAATGAATTAACCACATTATGTACTAAAGCAAATGATATGCTTATGTATGGCGAGGACGATTTAGGAAATAAAATTGGTGATGATGAAACGCAGGCCAGACTAGACCAAATTAGACTTGATTATATCAAGAGGAATCTTGAAGCCTGGTGGAATGGCGAGAAAGTTAATATGGATACCTCGACTCTGGCATATAAGATTGAACAGGAAGCCGTCAGATATCTGCTTACATCTGCTAATAATGAAATTACAGAGATATTTAATGCTGCAAATACAAAAGTTGACGATATGGGTAATGCATTAAAGAATAAAATGCAAAACTTAAGCAGAAAGATTACAGATAGTGTGAATACAACCTGTACGGAAATCAACAGTTATATATCTAATATAAGAAGTAATTTACAACAGGCTGCTAATAAAGGTGTTGATAAATTCAGAGATGAGTTAAATAACGGTATCAGTAACTTATTTGGTACAGGGAATAGTGATTCTAATAGTCTGGATATAGGAAAATCAGATACATCAAGTATTGCTTCAAAGTTTAAATTCAGATACAGCGATTATCTGAGAGTATTTCTGATGGTAGCACTTGTCACTAACAGTGATAATACAATGGCTAAGATGTCAGACATACTTGAGGCAAATATGTCTAAAATTACAGGCAAGACATTTAAGCTAGAGAATTCATATACCTATATTAAGATTAATGCTGAGGTAGACGTTAAACCATTATTATTAACATTACCTTGGATGAATGATACTACCGAGAAATATCTGGGTGGTAAGAATTATTATCGTGTTGAATATACAGGTATAAGTGGATATTAACAGAATAATCATAGTGGATAAAGGAGAATAAAAGAAATGAAGAAGAAATTAACAATGGCACTATTAACAGCAGGAATAATGGCAATGATATGTACAGGATGTGGGAATAAGAAAAATAGTGATGATAAGGATAGTGGAAAAGATACGAAAGTAACCACTATACATTCAGATAAGGATGAAGAAACAGAAGATACAGATAAAACAGAGAAGGAAACAACTGTTGATGAAAGTGAGAAAGATGACTTGGATTGGGCACAATATTATAATACAGGAGTTAATTATTATTTACCATATATGCATAATTATAGTAATACATTAAGTGAGATAAATGATTCAGAAAAGCTGTTTTTTGCTATGTCAATAAATTTTAGAGAAAAATTTGAATTAGGTGAGATTATTGAGAAGCATAGAGAAGCTTTGGGAAAGGATATTATATATGGAGATGTAGAAGAAAGAACATATAACATAGAGAAACAGGAGAATTATACAACTAAGAATGGAATAGATGGGATTAAATATGAGGGGACATTAGAGAAAGAGGGAAGTGATCCTTTATGGTTTTATAGCTTCTGTTTTAATAGTGATGAATATTCATATCAGTATATCGGTTTCAGTTCAGAACAGTTAACACAGGTAGATGAGAGTGCCTATAATCTTGAAGAAGTAAAATCACAGATAAAGGAAATAATGGATAAATCAATAGACACAATAACAATAGAGGAATAAGCAGGCATAGATAGTGATAAATAATTTATGCAAAATATCTGGGCATACATGGAGGTGCTTAAATGAAGAAGAATCAAGGAGTAATAACTGTAGAGGCAACATTGACTTTAACAGCATTTATGTTCTTTTTTATGATGCTTTATGATTTGCTGACAGTATGTATTACACAGGCTAAGGTGGCTGAAGCATTGAATAATACAGCAAAAGAATTTTCACAGTATTCATATATTATTGGAGTTACAGGGCTTGATAAAAGTGTAGGACAGCTTCAGGAAAATGCTAATACTAAAAAAGAAGATGTTAATAATACCATTAGCAATATAGCATCATTATATGAAGCCACACAGAATGTGGGAAAGGATATGAAAGGTGCAGTAGCTAATACAGATACTTCAGATTTAAGCAGTATAGCAGCTTCAGTGCAGACTATGTACGATAGTGTTAAGAGTAATGCGGATCAGTCTAAAGAGCAGATAGATAATCTTAAAGAAACAGTTTCGACTATTGCAGAAGATCCTAAGAAATTCATCTTTGGAATCGGGCAATTGATAATGAGCGAGGGACTAGAGATATTTAAGTCACAACTTATTGTGGATCCATTAGCCAGAGGAATGATGAAGAAACATCTTATGACCTCTAAAGGTCAGAGCAATGAAGATTTAGAACAGATATTACAGGGCATGAGAATAGTACCGGGTTCAAGATTCGGTAAGACATCATATATAAATGGTATAGATTTCTCACATTCTACATTATTTCCATATGGTTCAGATGAGATAACAATTGTAGCTGAATATAAGATAAAGATAATTCCATTATTACCGGTTAATTTAGAATATTCTGTTAAACAGAAAGCAAGTACTAAAGGCTGGCTGCATGGCGATGGTCAGGTATTGAAGGTTGATGAAAGTAGTGGTAAATCAACAGTTAAAGATGAAAGTACACCTACACAATATACTAATACCGATTCGGTATGGAATGGAACAGATCCGACTGAAATTAATAAATTAATCAGAAATATGGGAATTAGTGATTATAAAACACAAGGATATGAAAATTTATCAGGTTCTACATATGCACAGTTATACAATTCAGAAACGAACACATTTGTAATGATATCTTCATCTAATCCGCTGTATGGAGAGGTTAATTTAGAAACACTTAAGTCGGAGGAAACTAAGAAGTATATAAAGAATCAGATAGAAAAGCTGACATCGGGAATTGTAAGCTCATGTGAGAATCAGAGTAAGGTTACCATAAAGAGAATTGGAGACGGAGGAACTGAAAAGGTAACCTACGATAGTGGTAAGAATAAGAGTTATATACTTGACCTTGTCATTCCGCAGGACGAGGGAGTAAAGGAACTGTATGAAGAAATCATAAAGGACTGTAAGACACATGGAGTTACAGTTAAATTGACATCATCATATGGTTGTGCATTACAGGAAGATACATGAAATAGAAATGCGGTTTAGTATGAGAAATAATGCTGATGCGATTATTTTTTACAGGCAGATGAGAAATCGCATATGCGAATTTCTCATCGTCTCTTCACAATAAGTAGCTAAGAAATGAGGTTTAATATGAATCTGGCAATACTCATAATACTAACAGTTATAGGAACATTCATAGGCTTTATATATGAGAACTATAGCAAATTTAAGGATAAAAAGGCATTTGCGAAAGCAAATAAGAAACACATAATTTATTTTCTGATTTCAGGTGCGCTTCTGATAATTCTGGACTGTGTTCTGGATATTAGATATTCGAACGGGCTCATAGATAATATAAGATTATTGATAATGTTAATTATTCTCGTACCTGTAGCAGCCATAGATTATAAGAAGAAAATAATAGAGAATAAAGTAATACTTATAAGTCTTGGAATAAGAGTCATTATGTTAATAGCTGAATTTATATTAGACAGCAGACAGGCAGTTATTAATTTAAAATCAATGGGACTTGGCTTTGTATTGGTATTACTTATGGCGATTATTGGAATATTTATTATAAAGAATGGTTTTGGAATGGGTGATATAAAGCTGATGTTTATTATGATTTTATATCTTGGTTTTGCAAGCTCATTCAGTGCCATTTTTATGTCGTTGGTATTATCAATGATAGCTTCAATATATTTATTAGTAAAGAAAGAAAAGAGTAAGAAAGATACTATTCCATTTGCACCATTTATTCTATTAGGTACATATGTATCGGTAATTCTTACGGGAATGTAGGTGATGACAGATGAAGAAAAAGAAGAATATTGAGAATGAAACAGAGAATGTTCAGGAAAATAGTAATGCTAATAATAAGAGAAACAGACTACTAATTGCTTTAGGCGTAGTGGTTATGTTCGCTATAAGTTGGTATTACTTATTCAATGAAAGTGCTAAGAAAGAAAAGCAATATAATCAGTATATAGAATATGCACATTATTTTGAGGACAAGCAGTTATATAAAAGGGCAAATGCCTATTATACAGCAGCGAAAGAGATGAATAATTCATTGGACTTACAATGTGAGATTGCTGATATGTACTACGCATGGGGTAAATATTATGCATATGAAGATATGGTAGAGGAAATTATTGATAACCATAAGTATTCTAACAAAGGCTATGATATGTCATTAAAATATTATTATGATAAAGGAAATTACAGTAATTGTATGGAAGTAATAAATGCTGCTAAAAGTAGAAAGGTTACTTCGGAATATATGACTAAAGTAGAAAATGAATTGAAATATAAGTTTGAGTATGCATATAGCAGCTATGTAGAAGTAGATGAATTCTACAATAATATGTGCAGGGTAACAGATAAAGATGGCAAATATGGAATTGTCTATTCTGATGGCACGGTAATGTTATCGTGTGTATATATGCAGTTATCACCTTATATTGATTCAGACAGTACACCTATGACCACTGATGGAAATAAATATTGGTTCATTGATAAGACAGGTGAGGCAGTTGACGTAGCAGAATTACCGGAGGGAACACAGATAGAAGAAATAGGTACATATTCAGAGGGATTATTACCAACGAAGATAAACGGTAAATATTGTTACACTAATTCATCTTTTGTAAAGCAGTTTGGAGAATATGAAGAGGCTTATGCATTTAATAATGGCAAAGCAATGGTTAAAGATGAGACAGGTTATTATCTGATAGACAATAAAGGTAAGAAATGCAGTAAAAATGTATATAAAGAGATTAAGACAGATGAGCTTGGCTATGCTTCACGTTCAGGAATATATGCAGTTAAGAAAAATGACACATTCTATCTTATGGACAATAACGAGAATAAAATCGGTTCAGATGAATATGAAGATGTCAGATTAATGTCTCAGGATGAATATTTGGCAGTTATGAAAGATGGAAAATGGGGTTTTGCAGATGCTAAAGGCAAAATGGTTATAAAGCCACAGTTCGTAGATGCAGGTTCATTTTCTAATGGCCTGGCAGCAGTAAACATAGATGGAAAATGGGGATATATAGATAAGAATGGAAAAGTGGTAATAGAGCAGCAGTTTGATGGTGCTAAGAATTTCTCATCAAGTGGCAGTGCTTATGTTCTGGCAGGAGATAGTTGGCAGTTAATAAAATTATACAGATAAATGAAAGGATAACATACTATGCAGGAATTTAAGGTTGAAAATAATGATATAAATACAAACTTGATTTATGAGTTAAAAGAAAATGAAGCAGCAGATATGGTTGCGATAGAAATGATTCAGCAGAATTCTAATATTCCGGGATTATTAAAAATGATTTATACACAGAATAATTCATTACGTTTATTGAAATATAATATTACATCAAAGATTACATTACAGCAGTTACTAGAGAGAAATGTAACAAAGAAAGTAATTATTTCAGTACTTATAAATACAATAAGAACACTTATTTCAGCCGATGAATACCTGCTTGAACAGGATTGTTTTGTTCTAGATATGGAAAAGATATATGTTGATTTAAGTTCATATGAGGTTGGTATGATTTATCTGCCACTTAAGATGGAAACGAAAAAAGTAGATTATAGTATGTTTTTTAAGAACCTTATATTGATTTCTAAGTATGATGCGACAGAGAATTGTGAATATGTGGCTCAGATAATAAGTTATCTTAATTCAGCATCATTTTCATTGGTAGGTTTCTACGATTATCTTCATCAAATAGCCGGGTTAAAGAATGATTCAGTTAAAGAAGAAGGTTATGTACAATCAGGCTTAAATAATATGTCAGCCGGACAAGCAGCCGATTATAAGATGAAACAGGGAAATTCTATAGAGGATGATAATGTAAAGACAATAGTTGATACATTTGCTGCATCAGGTATGACAAATAATGACATTTCATATATACCTAATAAATCAGAGCAGACAGGAAGAAATCAGATGGTAATGCCGGGACAGAGTCAGGTGGCGGGAAGAAACCAGATGCAGGTGCCGGGACAGAGTCAGGCGGCAGGAAGAAACCAGATGCAGGTGCCAGGACAGAGTCAGGCGGTAGGAAGAAATCAGATGCAGATGTCAGGACAGCCACAGGCAGCAGGAAGTAACCAGATGCAGGTGCCGGGACAGAGTCAGATAGCAGGAAGAAACCAGATGCAGGTACCGGGACAGAATCAGCCGGTAGGAAACCAGATGCCTGGTCAGACTGCAATGTCTAAGAAAAATGAGAAAGCCAATAAGAAAGAGAAAAAGAAAAGTAAATTATTTGGTGGTAAGTCTGAGAAAAATAATAAAAATATGAATGTGCCAAACCAAAATGCTCAGAATACAAATGTAAAGCTGAATTATAATCAGGCAATTCATTCAAATAATATGTCGGTTAATGGAACGATATCTAATAATATGTTAAATAATTCAATACCTAATTCTAATGGAATGGGCAATAATTCATTTAATAATATGGCTCAATATAATATGGGAATGGGTAATGTACCACAGAATAATATGCCAGGTTTTGGAGAAACAACTGTATTAGGAAATGCGTATAGTGGAGAGACAACTGTGTTAAATGCAAGTATGAATCCTAATAATCCTGAAAATATAAAGCAGGCATATTTAATAAGAGAGAAAAATGGAGAACGCATACCAATTACAAAGGAGAAATTCCTTATTGGTAAAGAAAAAAGTTTTGTAGATTATTTTATTGCTGATAACACAGCAATTAGCCGTAGTCACGCATATATTATCAATCATAATAGTGAATATTATATCGTAGATACGAATTCTAAAAATCATACATATATTAACGGAAAATTAATAACACCTAACACTGAAGTAAGTATCAGTAATGATTGTAAGATAAAACTTGCTGATGAAGAATTTATCTTTAGCGTAATGTAATGGAGGCTTGAATGGAATATTTAGTGGCTGCATGTACAGATGTAGGTATTCATAAAGAAACTAATCAGGATAGTGTCACAATAAAGGTTGCTAAAACTGTAATAGGAAATATTGCTATGGTTGTTATGTGTGATGGAATGGGTGGATTAGCACTCGGAGAAGTTGCAAGTGCAGACGTAGTAAATGCATTTTCAGGTTGGTTTTATAATACTTTGCCTGCACTTGTTAAAAATGGATTATCTGATGGAGTAATCAGAAGTGAATGGGAGAAAATAGTTGCTATTGAAAACAGACGTTTAAGTGAATATGGTGGAAGAAATGGAATAGCAATTGGAACCACATTATGTGTCGGATTATTTACAGACACAAGATATTACATTATGAACGTGGGTGATTCCAGAGCATATGAGTTAAAAGGTGCAGTAAAGGTTATTACTGAAGATCAGACACTTGTTGAAAGTGAATTCAGAAAAGGATTACTTACAAGAGAACAGGCAGATAACGATCCTAGAAAAAGTATACTTCTGCAATGCATAGGTGCTTCTCAGGTTGTCATTCCTGATATGTTCTTTGGTGAGGTGCAAAAGGATGCAGTATATATGTTCTGCTCAGATGGTTTCAGACACGTTATTTTACCGGAAGAGATATATGCTTACCTTGGACCGGAGGTTTCAACAAACGAAGAAATAATGAGTCGGAATGGAACTACATTAATAGAGATGAATAAGCTTAGAAATGAAAAAGATAATATTTCTGTAGCATTTATAAGAACATATTAGAAAAATATCTGGAGGTTAGTGTGAAAAAATAATGCTGATGCGATTGTTTTTCACACAGCTATTTGCTTCGGAGCGAAAGCAAATATCGTTTATGTCAGATGAGAAATCGCCTGTGCGAATTTCTCATCGCCTCTTTGCGACAAGCCGCTCAGAAATGAGGTTAGTATGTTAAAGATTGGTGAAGTCATTGACGGAAAATATAAGATTCTTAACCAGATAGGTAAAGGTGGTATGAGTGTTGTATATCTGGCTATGAATGAAAGTGTTAATAAATCATGGGCAATCAAAGAAGTAAGAAAAGATAGTCAGAATGATGCTTCTATAAATAGTATAGGTATTAAAGCTGAGATTAATCTGCTCAAAAACTGTCGACATCCTAATATGCCGGAAATTATAGATGTTATAGAAAATGAAGATAATTATCTGATAGTTATGGATTATATCGAAGGAGTTACACTGAAAAAACTGTTAGATGAGTATGGCGCCCAGCCTCAGGAACTGGTTATTAAATGGGGAAAACAGTTATGCGATGTGCTTGGATATTTACATAAGAAAAACATAATTTACAGAGATATGAAACCGGCAAATATAATGCGTAAACCAGATGGCAATGTTGAATTGTTCGACTTTGGAACTGTAAGAGAATTCAAGGGAATGAAGATGGAAGATACAATTGCTCTTGGTACGGTCGGATATGCAGCACCGGAACAGTATGAAAAGACAAGTGAGTCAGATGCAAGAACAGATATATATAGTCTTGGTGCTACATTGTATCATTTAGTTACGGGAAATTATCCTACAGTTAGTGGGTTTGCACAGGGAATAAGGGCAAGTAATATGATGCTGTCAGAGGGATTAGAACAGATTATCAGAAAATGTACCGAACATGATGCAGATAAGAGATATCAGAATTGTGCTGAATTAATGTATGATTTAGAACATTGCGATGAGAGTGATAAAAAATATAGAAAAAAACAGTGGAGAAAGATGATTGTTTTCTCTTCAATGGTATGTTTATCCTTAGCCGGAGTAGCAACAGGTATCACAGGAAATAAACTGGTACTTGCCAAAACAGAAGAACAATATGATTCGGTTTTAGAGCGGGCAGAAAGTTCTACAATGGATGAAAAACACGATTTATATATAGATGCGATAAAGATTAAACCGGGAGATAAGGAGGCATACCTTGAGTTAATCAATAAAATATATAAGGATGACAAAATATTTTCCAGAACCGAAATGAATGAAATTGAAGAGGTTATGCTTACATATGGGAAGTCATTAAAAAGTGATGAACTGGGATACAGTGATGTATGTTATAACATCGGAATTCTATATTGGTACTATTGCGATGAGACAATGGAGGAAGATAATTCCAGATTTGATGCAGTATGCACTTATTTTGGAAAGGTGTCTAAAAGAGATAGTAATAAAGACTTGGCAGAAATATTTTACAATATGGCGAATTTCAGAAGAAACATTCAGAATTCCATTACGGAGTCTACTGATAGAGGCGAATATATGGAATATTGGAAAAACATAGATAAGTTAATTGAAGCTATATTGAATAAAGGAGTCAATGACAATCTTAAACTTAATTCATGCAAAATGATATTAAATGCAATAGAGGGATATACAGAAGAATTTAAAACTGATGGTGTAACTAAGGATCAGATGAATATCTGTTTAGATAATGTTGAAATTATCAGTGGAAGTGTTCAGGATGATAAGACGGAAGATATTGTACAGATAAAAAAATATATAGAGTCAAGACTTGAATATGTCAATAGAAAAATTGATACAGTCTATATGGAGGATTAATTATGAATATTGTTGATAAATATAGATTGATTTCACAGATAGGATATATATGTGCCGTAGTTTTTCTTGTAATCGCTATTATTTTATTTTTTACACTAAAGATTAACCGGGTATTTGGCTACATCACAGGTATATCAAGGAAAAAGGCAATTAAAGAAATAAATGAACATAATTCGTATACAAGTGATGTATCGTCTGGAAATATTACACAGGATACAGGAAGAAAACTGGGCAGGACATCTAAAATTGGTGGTGTCCCAATTACCAGTAAAATACCGACTTCAAAAATCACACAAAATAATATAGAGGAAACCACTGTATTATCAAATGATGAGACAACCTTATTGTATACGGAGGAAACCACATTATTGAATAGTAATAATAATGTTAGGCCTATTTACAATGTAGTCTCCGACTCAATAGTTAATTCATATCAGAAGACTGATATTATGCCAAATGAATTTATTATAATCAGAGATATAGTGTATATAAATACGGATATAGTCATTTAATATTGATAAACAGGAGGAAGAAAATATGTTATGTAGAAAATGTGGTGCAGAAGTAAGTGCCGGAACACCGTTTTGTCCAAGGTGTGGAAGTACCATGGAAGAAAATTATGTGAATAATAATTCATATGGAAACACTCAATATTCAAATCAGTCATATTCGGGATATGAGAATAATTCAAATGGAAATATGTATGGAGGTCAGCAAAGGCTAAATCAACCATATACTGGATATGAGAATAATAGAAATAACTATGAAAATAGTCAATATGTAAATCAATACTATACGGGACAACAAAGTAATATAAGTACTAACACATATGGTGAACAGTATTATAATAATCAGCCATATACAGTACAAAACGATATTAACAATAAGACAAATAAGAAAAACAAGAAAACAGCTTCGCCTAATAGAAAGAAGAAACGATTAATTACTGGAGTAATAATAAGTCTGGTAATGTTACTTATTATAGTATCAGGAATAGCTGTGACAATGTTATTGGTAAATAAAAATAAAAGCAGAAGTTCTAATGATGTCGTTAAAGAGTTTATTCAATCAGTTAATGATAAAGATACAGAAAAGTTGTTATCACTTATGCCCAAAGAAGCTATTGATGAAATAAAAGAGTGGACAGAGAGTTCGTCTAAAGAAGAAATTAAAGAATTCATGGAAGATTTTATTACAGAATTTAAAGAAGGCTTTGACGAAGATATTTCAGATGATGATGATGTCACCTTTACATATAAGATAATTAAACAAGAAAATGATATTGGATATTCAATCAAAGAGATTAACCAAATGTATAAAGAGGAATATGACAAAGCTGTACATATAACCGCAGCTAAAAGAGTACAGGCAGATATCTCCTATAGAACTAAAGATGATAATTCCGGTGAAACGGAGCAGTATTGGTTCACAATGTTTGAAATTAATGATTCGTGGTATCTGATTTCAGTAGATTCTGAGAATGACGATTCAACATATGATGAAGATGATGATTCTGAAGAATTTGATTTAGAGGCAGCTAAAGAAGAAGATTCAAAGAATTTGGATGAAGTAGTAAAAACTGTTAAGAATTGTATAACAGAGGCAGTTATGGATGGAGGTAATGAGGCGGTTGTACAGTATGTTGGAGAGCCGGCCCAATACTATATAAGAGATGATGGAGTATATATATTCGAATCTTATGGAGGAGAGGACAGTTTTGTAACATATTTAGAGAATGCATTTTCAGATGGTTGTAATACAACAAGTAAAGTAGATGGAAATAATCGCATAATCAGTATAATTATTACATTAGGTGAAGATGGAGAATATGATGTTACAGCAGAATATACTAACTAAATACAAAATATAAAACATTAGAGAAAGGACAGAAAGAAATGATAAGTAAAAGAAGAATTTTGGCAGCCACATTGGCAGCAGCTATGCTTGTATGTGGAATTCCGAATGTTACCAAAGCAATTGAATATAACGGTGCAACATCTGGAAACAGTGCCACATCAGGTAACAATGCATCGGGAGGTAATACTTCAAGCTCGGGAAATACAGCTTCAGATGGCAATACATCATCTTCGGGAAATGTACAGGAAAAAGGTAAACCGGAGATAACATTTGAATTAGATGATTTAGTGATTAAGGATGAGCAAAAAGGTTTAAATTATATAAGTGTTGATGACTTAGACAATAATTCTGGAATCAAAGTCAATGTAAAAGATGATAAAAGTAATATTGTACAAACTATAATTAAGGTTAATAATACAGAAATAATTAATATTACATATGACGAGGACAATCAGGAAAAATCTAAAGCATACAATGTAAAATTAGAAAAAGCCATACTTAAGGATGATAAATATGTGATAAATGTAACTTCAATAAATGCAAATAATATAGATACTATTGAAGAAAAGGTTATCTATGTAGAAAGCAAAGCACCTGAAATTATTAATGATAGTATCAAAATTAGTGGCTTTACTGAAGAAAGAGATAATTACATAATTGGTAATAAGTTAAATGTTTCATTTGATACTGATTCAGATAATAATGATAATCAATCAAGTATTGAAACTGTAGAATTTTATCTTGCAAATACTAATAGTACAGATGACATAAAAAATAAGTCCATTATTTTAAAATATAATAATATTAATAACAGTAATACTACACCGGTAACAACGTTGAATTATGAAATGGTGGAAAAAGGATATTATACAGGATATCTATGTGCATATATTAAAGATATATGTGGTAAGGAAAATTATGTATTATTGAGTAATAAAAAATTATTACTGGATAACGATAACCCAACCTGTACAATTTCAATTAACAATAATAACTATAGATTATTAGATGGTAAAAAATGGATAAAAGTTCAAGATAGAGAGTCATATGGTTATAACTATGAAATATCTGATAATGGTTCAGGTATAAAAGAATATAGTATAAAAGTTAATGGCAATGAAGTAAGTAATAAAACAGAAAATATTATTGAGACAACAGACGATGGTTTTAATAAAATCATTAATGGAAGTTTCGAGTTAAAAGATTATACACCAATAGATGGTAAATATGAAATTGTCATAGAGGCTGCTGATAATGCAGATAATAAGAGCGAAGAAAGTGATGATAGCAAAGATATTATCTATGTAGATGAAAATGCACCATATATAGATGGAAAAGCAGAATTTAAAAATATTACCAAAGAAGATGATTCTTATATGTATGGTAATAAAAATATAAATATATCATTTAATGTAAAAGATGATGAATTAAGTTCAGGAACAGACAAAGTAGAAATATATGAAGATGATGAATTTATTGATACAGATAATGGGACAACAGAGGATATTGATGGTTTATTAAACGACAGCAATAGACGTGGCAATGCTGAAATTACTGACGGCGTAGCAACATATACAATAATTGCACCTAATCCTGAAGAAGCTGCTTATGAAAAATATGTATATGCCAAATTATATGATAAGGTTGGAAATTACAGATATGTAGCTTTATCAGATAAAAAATTAATAATTGAACAGAATGCTCCAAAGATTAGCATAGAGAAGGAAGAAAATTCATTTTATTCGAATTGGTTTAATAAAAATGTTAAATATGAAATTACAATTACTGATGAAGAGTCAGGAATTGATGTAAGTGATTACAATAATAAACCGGAAGATTATAAAATAAAAGTTAATAATAAGCCAGTTAATCTTGAAAATATAGGAGTCAGAAAAGAAGGTAACAGAATTGTAGAAATAAAAGGTACGTATACAACTGATTATAAAATAGGTGGAGTATACAATTATATTGTATCTGTTAAAGCCAGAGATAACGCAGGAAATGATAATTCAAATATACCAGAAGAAATTGGTATTGATACAAAGCCGCCTTATGTTATAAATGATGCAGAAAAGAAAACTACATTTAAAGATAAAAATGATATGGAAATCAGCCCAATTGGAAATGAGATGTTTACTAATGATGATGTAAAGGTAAATTTCTATGTAAAAGATGAAATATCCGGAGTGAACAATATAGAAATATATGCATTAGATAGTATAATCGATGTACATAAGGATAGTGAAATAGAACAGAATAAAATTAATCCTGCTGATGTGAAAATATCAGATGATGAAGTTAATGTAACTATCAAGAGACAGGATACAACACTTAACAAGTATATATATGCTAAATTAACAGATAATGCAGGTAATAGTGATTATGTATTATTATCAGAAAATAGGTTAGTTATATCATCTGAATCTAAGTCAATTATAAATATAAATGGTAATGTAATATATACAGATCCGGAAGAAAATAAATGGATAAAAGAATCAACAGAGTATGCATATAGCATAGAAGATAAAGACTCAGGAATAAAATCATATGAAATAAAGGTCAATGGAACAACAGTTGTAGATTCAACAAAATCTAAAGATTTAAATGATAAATATGATTTTAAAAAGAATAAGGTTGATGATGTAGAAGAAAAATTCACATTAGATACTGAAACAGTGAAACCTGATAATGGTAAATACATTATTACAATAGATATGTGCGATAATGTTGGAAATGAAGTGGAAAATCAGAAAATATATGAAGTATATTATGATAAAACAGCACCTGAAGATACAAAAATAGAAGGTAAAGTAGCATATACAGATCCAGAAGGAAATAAATGGATAAAAGAGTCAACAGAGTACACATATAGCATAGAAGATAAAGATTCAGGAATAAAATCATATGAGATAAAAGTCAATGGAACAACAGTTGTAGATTCAACAAAATCCGAAGACTTAAATGAAAAATACGAATTTACAAATAAAAAGATAAAAAAAGTAACAGAAGAAAAATTCACATTAAATCCTAATAAGATAACAGCTAAAGATGGAAAGTACACTATCGTAATAGATATGTATGATAATACTGGTAATCATAAACAGGAAACATATACAGTATATTATGATAAAGATACACCACATAATACAAAGATGAAATGTAATAGTGTAGAGGATCCTGAAGGAATAAGTTGGATAAAAGGATCAATAGACTATACATATAGTATAGAAGATAAGGATTCGGGAATAAAATCATATGAAATAAAAGTTAACGGAACGACAGTAGTAGATTCGAAGAATTTAGGTAACTATGATTTTATAAATAAAAAGGTAAAAGAAGTAACAGAAGAAAAATTCACATTAAATCCTAATAAGATAACAGCTAAAGACGGAAAGTACACTATCGTAATAGATATGTATGATAATACTGGTAATCATAAACAGGAAACATATACAGTATATTATGATTCTAACACACCAAAGCTTGCAAAAATAGACGGAAAAATGGCATATATAACTCCATCAGGTAATAAATGGATAAAAGAGCCAATAAGCTATACATACAGTATAGAAGATAAGGACTCAGGAATAAAATCATATATAATAAAGATAAATGAAAGTACTGTAGTAGATTCAAAAGATTTAAATAATAAATATAATTTTAAAGGTAAAAAAGTAAAAGAAGTAACAGAAGAAAAATTCACATTAAATCCGGACAAGATAGCAGCTAAAGATGGAAAGTATAATATTGCAATAGATATGTATGATAATGCAGGTAACCATAAACAGGAAACATATACGGTATATTATGATTCTAATACACCAAAGGCTACAAAATTCACTATGAAATCTGACAAATATGTTGAAGGAAATTCATTACCAGTTACAGATGATAAGTATGGATACTATTTTAAGCATACTACAAAAGTAACAGTTACATTAGCCGATGACGGTACATCTTCAGGAATAAGTAAAGTTGGATATTTCTTATGTAAAAATGGAGAAAAAGTTTCAGATGCAATAAAGAACAAAATAATTGTTACACCAACAAATAATGAAATAACCATTCAGATACCAGAAGCATTTAGGGGACAGATTTATGTTGCAGCTGTTGATAATGTAGGTAATGGTGATTTGACAAAAGCAAGCAGCTATGTAAAACCAGATGCTATTGTAATAGATGATAACAGAAATGATAAAGATATAATTACCATAAACAGACCTAAGACAGCATATAAGGATAATTCAGGACTAGACCTTTATAATAAAGATATTCCTGTTGCATTTAATATTAAAGATGTAACATCGGGTATCAGAAGTATTGAATGGGAAGTCACATCAGCTAATGGTGAAGAAAACAATTATTCAGGAAGAATTGATATTGATAATTCAGGAAAAATAAATGGTGATAATTATAATGTAATTTCTACTGATAAGAACCTTATTACAGCAATTTCTAAAGCTATTGCAGTAAGAAATAATGACAACAGAATAACGGTTAATATAAAGGTAGAAGATAGAGCAGGTAATATTTCATATGCAACAGATACTTTCAGCATAGATAAGACAGCACCCGAAATTAGTATTTCGTATGATAATAATACACCAGATGCTACTAATGGAAAGATGTTTAAATCGGATAGAAAAGCAATAATTTCTATTAAAGAAAGAAATTTTAATCCTAAGAATGTTGTTATTGATATTAAAAATACTGATGGTACAGTGCCGATTATAAGTGACTGGAGTGTGGCAAATGGAACAGGAAATGGAGATAATACAACATATACAGCAAGCCTCTCGTATGTAAATGATGGTGATTATACATTTGCTATGCGATATCAGGATAATGCTGATAATGTTGCAAATATTAATTTTGTATCAGGAACAGTAGAGCCAACAGAGTTTACAATTGATAAAACAAGACCAGCATTATCAGTTCAGTTTAATAATAATTCAGCAGTAAATGGAAATTATTATCTTGATCAGAGAGTTGCAACATTTACAATTATTGAACATAATTTTGATGCATCACGTTTTGAATTGCTGATTAATAGAAATAATGCAACAGTACAGCAGAATATAAACTGGACAAATAATGGTGATACACATACAGCATCTATTGCATTAGATGAAGAGGCATTATATAGTATTATGGCAAATTATACTGATATGGCAGGTAATACAATTGAAAATGCATATAATACTGCGTTCTATATAGATAAAAAAGCACCTGAGGTTATTATATCAGGAGTGGATAACGAAAGAGCTTACAGAGACAATGTAGTTGGTTTTAATATTTCTTCGGCTGATACATATTTTGAAAGTCTAAGTATATCCTTGGATTTACTAAATAAAGACGGAAGTACTACAAACTTAATAAGCAATAATGAAGAGAAAGCAAATGTTCGAATTGATTATCAGAATATAGAAAATGGAAGAAGGCTTAGTGTAGCAAATCTTGAATCAGATGGTATCTACAGATTAGTATGTAAGGCATCTGATAAAGCAGGTAGAGTCACAGAAAATAATGTATTATTTTCAATTAACAGAAATGGTCCAACATATTATATAGATGATGAAGAAACATTAAATATAAAGGATAAATATTTAATTAATCCACAAGATATTATATTTAATGAAATAAATGTAAATGAACTTTCAGCAGATACCATTAAGATAACAGTATATAGAGGAAATACCACATGGGATTTAGTAGAAGGTAAAGATTATACTATAGAAAAAGTAGAAGGAATAGACACATGGTGTAAATACAGATATATAATAAGTAAAGATAATTTTGAGGAAAATGGTATTTATCATGTAACAATTGCTTCAAAAGATTCTGTTGAAAATGATGCTATTTCTGAAAAGTTCTCATTTGTTATAGATAATGAACCACCGGTATGCACAATTTTTGAATTAAAAAAAGGAAATGTGTATGTTGCAGATAGTAAAGACATCAGATTCAAGGTTACGGATAATATCGAGGCAGAGTCAGTAATTGTGTTATTAAATGGTAAAGAGATTCTGAAATTGGAGGGAGATGACATAAAGAAAAATATGTCAGAAGATGGAACCTTAAAGATAACAATCCCATCATCAAATAAATCTCAGAATTTAATAATTAAGTGCATTGATAAATCAGGTAATGAAAGCGAGACAGAGATAAAGGGCTTCTATATAACAACCAATTTATGGATTAGATTTATTAACAATAAACCACTTGTTATAGGAATAAGCTGTGCTGTAGTTGCAATTATCGTATTAATTATTCTTATGATAATTAGAAAATCAAACAAGAATTCAACTAAAATTACCGAAAAAAAGACTGAAAAGAATAAATAAAATTCAATAAGTCTATAAATTACCAATGGAATAATAAATCCAAGTTAAATAATTTACAGAATATGAATAAAAATATGAGCAATATATAATATTTATATTCAGTATACCAAAAAGGAAAAGTAAATTTCTTAGGCATAAAGTAAATTTACTTTTCTTTTTTGAAAAAAATTGACATAATTATGTATAAATGTTAATATGCTGGATAAGTTTTAGGAGTTATGAAAATTAGTTATAATGTTAATTATCTTCTAAAATAAAATAATAAATAAAGGAGTTGAGGTCAAAGAGAGTAATAGAATAACATAATGGGCCAATAATTTTAATATTGGTGAGTAAACAAAATAATCATAGTGGATAAAGGAGAATAAAAGAAATGAAGAAGAAATTAACAATAGCACTATTAACAGCAGGAATAATGGCAATGATATGTACAGGATGTGGAAATAAGAAAGATAGTGGCAATAAGGATAGTGGAAAAGATACGAAAGTAACCACTATACATTCAGATAAGGATGAAGAAACAGAAGATACAGATAAAACAGAGAAGGAAACAACTGTTGATGAAAGTGAGAAAGATGACTTGGATTG
>Ga0256404_1000765_pt1 | contig 82577 bp, 56 predicted proteins | sample RumenRJG_01DNA_FD_185990 | JGI IMG/M metagenome (GOLD analysis project Ga0256404, IMG submission 185990) | Bovine rumen microbial communities from Lethbridge, Alberta, Canada - RJG_01 | ecosystem: Host-associated > Mammals > Digestive system > Stomach > Rumen | place: Canada: Alberta | collected...
TTTAACAATCACAAAATTACTAACTCATTGATAATCAACACGAATTATTTTAGCTAAAAATCATTAAATATCATCCTCCCAAACTCATAATCTGGAGGTCCTAGGTTCAAGCCCTAGCTGGTCCACAATGAAAATCAGCGGTTCAGAGAGATTTCTGAGCCGCTGGTTGTCTTTTTGAATTGGTACGTTCCTGGCGCTAATCTATCCTCATTGCGTCATCGTAGGACTTGCCGATACACAAGAGAACAATTATGGCCAGAATGGGTGTGGTGAACAGAGCAACTATCAGCCAAAGGACTTGACTCCGGTGACGGGATTTCGCCATATAGGCAACTAACACACACAAGCCGATATAGATTCCTAACGAGAGTATAGCTATTGCAAAGACGGCAATTATCATGACGGGACTTATATCTTCTCCACTTAGAAGCGCTGTCGCATTCTTGGTATATTTATCATTATAACCTTTCAGTTCATATTTAATCTTGAACCTGTGCGGATCGACCGAACTGGAATCTGACCTATAGTAAGAATATTGCCTTCCAGATTGATAAGCAGAAATGTCAATTTGCTTGGTCAAACCGGGTTTGATTTCAACATTCTTGGTATATGTCTCGTAATCAAGGGCCTTGCCGGACATATTCAGGTATGTAATCTGAAAGGTTACATTATGAATGACCTCATCGGTGTTGTTTTTGAGGGCAATGGTACCATTGTCGTCCAACCAGCCCTGCTCATAGGCTTCCATTGTGATGGCGTTGGGGTTGACCTTGCCTGAGGCAAAACAGATGATGGCAATCCACAGCATCAACATTGCGGCGGAAATTCGTTTGATGGTATTCATGTCAAAGTACCTATTAGGAGTTTATTAATTAGTTTTTGCAAATATAATGGTTTTATTTGACAGGAACAACGTTTCAGAGGCTTTTTATGGCTATAATAATTAAGATTTGAAGATGTCGCCACTTGATTCGCCCAACGCGATTTTTGTTTTTCTCACGCTGATAGCGCTGATTTCACGGATACATCATCATTGTTAAATTCAATTCCTTATGAAGCGCAACCGAGTTTTTGCTTTACACAGGCAGCACGATGCAGCATCCGTGAAATCAGCGCTATCAGCGTGAGAAATAACCTGTGACAGCTTTCCCTTTTCCACAAGATTTCGCCCATGTGCCGAGTTCTAACTTTATTTCTTTTTACGCTCAACAGTATCAATAATTCATGCCAAATGTCCAAAGCGGTATCACGATGCCATGACCGGTCTCTATATCGTCCTTGACGATAAGTCCGTTGCTGACACGCTCTATTTGCCCTGCCCCCTTTCCTTTACCTCCTACTTCAAATGTATATGGGTCAATGAAAAAGTCAGAGACTCGTGAACTGACCAGCTTGTTGCGCAAACGCATCTGGTTAAAGAAAAATGTCTCACGCAGATTGCCAATGTCGGGATTGCCTGCTGCAAGGACTGTCATAAGACTGGGGTTGTCTATATAAATTTTTTCTATCTTGCCTAACTGCCTCATGCCGGATGTATCATCGCGCAACATTCCCAGCAATCCTGCCCTTTCCAAATAGGTAAGATAATCTGGCACGTTGTTTTTACTGACCCCGACCTCTTTAGACAGGTTGTCAAAGTTAGGCTTGTATGGCGCAAGTCCGGCTACGACGCCAAGGAGCTGCTTGAGCTTTCTTGCCGTGGCTGGTTTGAGGTCAGCATACTGGGCTATATCCGACTCTATGGTCTGTTGGACAATCTGGTTGATTCGAAGGTCAAATACGGGTTCATTACTGAATGGATAATAACCCTTGGCAAGATATTCGCGGAATAGCGGAAGCGGGTGAGGCAGCTCCGGAATGCAGACTCTGTTGTTGACAATGTCGTCCAAAGAAAACACTGGTGCGGAAATACCATGCTGGATTAAGAGGTACTCACGGAATGACAGCCCTTGCATATTGTAAAGCAAAGTCCGCCTGCTCAGGTCTGCAAGTCCCTCGTAGATATCAAGGATTGAAGAGCCTGTATAGACAACATGCAGGTCTGGATGCACGTCGTAAATCTGCTTCAATTCCTGACTCCAGTTCTTGTATTTGTGGACTTCGTCTATGAACAGATGTGTGCCGCCGTCCTTGACAAGTTCGTCGGCAAGGTACACCAGTGTGTGGTTATTAAAATATATGAAGTCGGCAGAGATATACAGTATTTTGCTATAGTCCTTCAGGCTCTTGATGTGCTGCCGGATCATTGTAGACTTGCCTGTACCACGCGGTCCGACTATTCCTACAAGTCGTGCATTCCAGTCGATTTTGTCATACAAATACCGGAAATGCGTTTCCGTAGTCTGACGGAGCATCTCCGCCATATACTGATAAAGTATCGTGTCAACCATAATATGTTATGCTATAATAAACCTTTATGGTGCAAAGATAGTAAAAATCCCCGTTAGAGGGATGAATAATGGTAAAATAATCCCTGTAACAGGGATTGATTACGGCTAAACAGTCACTGTTATAGGGATTTTGCGTTGGCTGCAGCATCAATTCTCTTCTTGTACTCCATATTCCAATAACATTGGTGATGACGCAAAGTTAACCATTTATTTCCACAATTCGGATGATTGGCGGAATTCCTCTCGCGTCATCTAGCTTCTGTGATAGAAGGAATTGGGAATTTGGACAAGTCGTCAAGACTCATGTGTTTATTCTTCTTTCTTGTCTTCTTCATCCAATAGTCTTTCCAGTTCCTCGGCTGGCGGCAGGACTTTAAGGATGTCTTCCTTTGATTTGTAGGTTGCGACACCCATCGGACGGTCATAGTCTTGAATGAGATACTCAACGAAAGTCTTGTCGGCGCTTTTGCAGAGTATAAGTCCTATGCTTGGGTTCTCAAAAGGCTTCTTGACCGTGTCGTCAAGCACTTTCAGGTAGGCACTCAGCTGACCAAGATACGATGGCTTGAAGTCCCCGCGCTTTAGTTCCACGCAAACTAGGGCAGCCAGCTCTCTGTTGAAGAAAAGCAAGTCGGGGAACAGCTCATGGCCGAACTTCTCCAAATGGTACTGGTTGCCAACAAACGTAAAGTCCTTTCCGAAGGTCATGATGAAGTTCTTCACGTTGTGGATGATGGCTTGCTCGACTACCCGCTCATCAATATCCTCCTTGTCACGCTCCCCCAACTCCTCGACATTCATGAAGTCGAGCAGGTACTCGTCCTTGAACATCTGTATCGCTTTCAATGCCTGTGAGGTCGGTACGGTCTTGGCAAAGTTGTTGGGCAGTTGTCCCTGGTGGTGGTACAGGTCAGCCTTCAATGCATCGCGCAGCTTGTACTTGTTCCATTGGCCAACAATAGCTTCATGTATGTAGAAAAGTCTTTCTTCAAACGTCTTGGTTTTACGTATTATCTCTATATGGTGGGTAAAACTAAGGGACAAGAATTCTTTGATGTTAAAATCTGTAATTTCGCCAGCCGCTGGCTGCCGATTTAAGGGTATTAACTCATTTGGGTTGACACTCAACGAGTTGTCTAAATCGGCCGCCGTGGCTGCCGATTTTACGGGGTCTCCGTTTTGAGACTCTATGTCGTCTTTCCATACTTCATAGAACCGTCTCATGCTCTTCAGAGATGTAGCAGAATACCCTCTCAGACCCGGAAGCTCCTTTTGTAGTTGCTCGCTGATGGTCTCAATAGCATTGGTCCCCCAATATCCCTGTCTTGAGTTGTCGGAGATGTAATGCCCGATACCATAATACAGTGACAGTTCCACACTGTTGGCATACTTGGTGGCACGAAGCTGGCTTTCGAGGATGGCCTGCTTTATGCTGTCGACAGCCTTGCGTAAAGCTGGTGTAAGGGCACCGAAAGGCTTGATGATATTGTTGTCCTTATCCATGAGTTCTGACTTTAGTTTTTCCTTTTTTGCCTAACGGCCTCATGCAGGATGTGTCAAGGGTTTTATTTTCCTGCCATGATTTGTGCAGCCTTTTCTTTGCCGGAGTCAAAGGTGAATACCTTGTAGATTACGTAGGCGTTCTGCGCATCGACGATGCGCGGAGCCATGATTTTCAGAACTTTGAGCTTGTATTCGTCGAAATCGAACAGCTCCATCATGCGCGCGCACTGTGCGCAGGTATAGCAGCATCCTAAACTGGCAACCTCCAACAGGGAATATTTGCCCTTGTCGAAGCTGGCCGACCGCACTTTGTCGAGGAGGAAGGTGAAGTCCGGGTCGCTTAGGGCGTAGTGCGGGCCGGAGGGGAAGGGCGGACAGGAATAGCCGGGACCGGCGGGCTGCTGCATCGTGCTGCCAATCGGCGCGCTGTCCCTTTTCGACATATCGTAGAATTGCTCCTGATAGGTGACCACTTTGCCGCTCAGGTCGAAGTGGACCGTTATCATCTTGTAAAAGTCGCCGATTAATGCGCCCTTGGCGTAGGTCCATGTCTCGCCGTACTGGTCGAAGCTCGTTCCCCTTGGCTTGCCGAGAATGGCCCTTACCTCTTTCTTGTCCATGCCTCGCTCCACCATCTTGTCCTTTGCCGTTGCGCCCATGTTGAATGCCGACAGCAGCACGATGACGAGTACCGTCAGCCGGATGTTTCCGATAAGTCTTTTCATAGTTTTGCCTGTTGGAATCTCAATTATGCCCAAAGTTAAGCTTTTTATTTTTTTCCCGCAAGCGATTACGCCGGTTTTTCCTACAGGGGGGCGGGAACGGGGGTGCATCAATAATTGGGCTCAGTCCTTAAGGCAGCCTATCGGAACAACATAGACACCATCCTTACGCCTGTAGGCATACGCCTCCGTGCCGGTAAGCACCATCTTGAAGGACGGAGACCTCATGCGGGTCGTGTCGATTTTCTTTTCCAGCTCATTCAGCGTCACTACGCCCTCCTCTATTTTTGTATGGCCACCCAACTTTATCTCGACGAGACCATATTGCCCGTTGCGCAGGTGGATAACGGCATCGCACTCAAGACCGTCTTTGTCCCTGTAATGATATACCTCACCTTTTAAGACATCAGCATAGACGCGCAAGTCTCTTACACACAAGGTCTCAAACATCAGGCCGAATGTCTCAAGGTCATTGATAAGGTCATTGGGGCCAATACCCAATGCCGCTACCGCGATGGACGGGTCTGTGAAATAGCGGTTGTCTGACGTGCGGATAGCTGTCTTTGACCGCAGGTTGGGATTCCAGGCCCGCATGTCCTCAATGACGAAGATCTTTTTTAGGGCATTGATATAGGATGCGACAGTCTCTTCGTCCAAGGAGTCCGTATCATTGATTTTCATGTCATTGCGAATGGCTGTGGTTGCCGCCATGGCACCTTGATAACGGGCGTACGAACGCATAAGCCGTTTTGCGCGCTCAGGATCCCGCTGAACGCCGTCAGCCCTTGATATGTCTTTGTTGACCACTGCCTCATAATAGTCAAATGCCTGCTCCAAAGCATCGTCGCCTTCCATGTCGGCAGACTCAGGCCATCCGCCTCGGCATGTGAGAAAGGCGATGCCCTGAAGTGACAGCTTGTTGATGCCGGCTATTTGTGCGGGCTGGCCGAACAGCCCGGCAAGGCTTACGCTCCCGTCAGACTCCTGAGACTCCCATAATGTCATTGGCCTCATGGTAAGCCATGAGAACCTTCCCGTTCCAGAGTGTTTGGTCTCGCCTTGTGGCGGCACGGCTGAGCCTGTCAGGATGAACAGGCCGTGTTCTTTGCGATGGTCAACCTCAAACCTGATGCTGTCCCAAAGTGAGGGGGCTAACTGCCATTCGTCAATCAGGCGAGGGTTTTCGCCTTGAAGCAACAGCTGTGGATTTATTTCGGCCAAGGCAATGTTCTGGTTTATCCTTTGCGGGTCATTCATATACAGGATGCTTGCGGCAACCTGCTCGGCTGTTGTGGTCTTCCCGCACCACTTTGCGCCCTGTATGAGCACAGCGCCCTTTCTTGTCAGCTTTCCGGCAAGCAGCTTGTCTGCTATTCTCTTCTTGTACTCCATATTCCAATAACATTGGTGATGGCGCAAAGTTAACCATTTATTTCCACAATTCGGATGATTGGCGGATTTTTATTCGGATGATTGGCGGATTTTTATTCGGATGATTGGCGGAATTCCATTCGGATGATTGGCGGAATTCCATTCGGATGATTGGCGGAACAGGAGACGTAGCGGCGCTGCCGATAAAGTCCGCGGAGGTGTGCGGCCACTACACTGCTACCAAGGTTGCATACCTCCACGGACTTTATCCGCTTTGCCGGGCTATGCCCCGCCGGGCGCGGGGCCGTTCTGCTGCACGAAGGCCTTGGGCAGCACGCCAAACTGGTTCTTGAAGCACTTGGCAAAATAGCTGGACGACGTGAAGCCCACCTCCATCATCACCTCGCTGACGCGCATGCCGCGGCCAGCGCCTACATCCTGCAGGGCGACAACCTCTGGCATCCCGTGACCACGGAGTACACCGCGGCCACCATCCCAGCTTACCGTGCTTACCTCTCCCTGCCCTCAGCCTCGGCAAAGAACTATCGCTTCGTCGTCGTCGACGACGCAACGACGGATATAAGGAGCATCGATACGAATGGCCAATCGCTTCATGGAGCAGTCTATGACTTGCAAGGCCGTAAGGTGGCTGATGACTATAGCGCTGCCAAGTACCGCCTCGCCTCGGGCATCTATATTGTGAACGGAAAGAAAAGAGCAATAAAATAAAACACAAAAACAAAACAGACATCATGACTAAGAAATTATATCAAGCGCCTCGTGTTATCGTCAAAGAGATAAACAGTGGAAACATTCTGGCAGGGTCAGGCATGAGCATTAGCCAAGACCCTGCAACCGAACCCGCACACAGCAAAGGTGGCATATTCGACTCCAGCGACGGGTCTTCCTCGAACATCAGTCCATGGGGAAATGATGACAAGTAAATCATTAGATAGTCGTTATTGAAAAGTGCTCGTTGTCATCAATGGCAGCGAGCCTTTGCTTCATTATACCGATACACCTAAATGCGTATTTAGACCCAAATACGCATTTACGTAATCCCGTACCTTTGTATGGTGCCAGGGTCTCCCGCATCACGCCTTTTTGCCGTTTGACGCGCTTTGTGGATGGGCTTGTCGTCTCTTTGTTTGCGAAAACAACCGGCATCTGAGAAAATGGGGACAGACAGCTAGTTATCGTGCCACTTGCCTAAATCTCTGGATGAAATGCAAGGCTTATGGACAAATAACTAGCTGTCATAGCACCTGTTAAAGCTCATGGGACATGACAAACAAGAGAGTTCCCAGCATAATGAGGAATAATACGATAACGATGATGATGGCTTTGTGTTTCTCCTTCCTGTCATTTGTAAGACCGGAGTTTTCGGCTAATCTCTCCTCTATAGCCTTATCCCGTGCCTCAACGATTGGCTTCACGAGTGCCAAGGCCTGCTCATATTGTTGCTCTGAGACAAAAATAGCAATGCCCACTATTGGGCCATAAGCCCCGACAGCTGTGTCCTGAGTCTCATCGTGCACGCGTGCTTCGATGCCATTCTCATTCAGTTTGCTCACAATCTCGTCAGCGAAGATTGTGTTGTCGCATTTCATGAGTTGTATTTCTCCAAATTTCTCTTGTAAACTACTATCTTTTATTGCGGTGAGATTATTAATCTGGTTGATAAGCTCATCGTTAGAGCGCTGCATTTTGCGGTAGAAGTATAGGGCAATTAACAGTCCCAAGACAAACAGTACCACACAGAACAATCCATATCCTTGACTTAAAAGTTCATTACGTTGCAGATTCACTTGTAACCAAAGCTTTACGCAAACCCAGCCTGCCCATGAAAAACCCAAGGGAAAAGTGATGATACATTCTATTTTCCCAAGCCTCTTCATGCGCACCAGTTTCTTGGCGGTTTCGATGAGGTTGTTGCGCTGTAAGTCCTCATCCCGAAGCGTGCTGACGTTGATTTTATAATCTGCAAATACTATTGCAAGCACCACAGCAGTAAAGATGCCCAAGCTCCACCAAGAGAGCTGGAACACCTCCGTCATCACCAATTGGATAAAAATGAGAATAGGAATAGAAATAATGTCCGACCAAAAAAGTTTTTTGTTCCACGACATCTTATGCCGTATTGACTCTTGGATAAGTCGGTCGTTGATAGTTACCTCTTTCTGAAATTTGTCTTGCAGCATCTGCAACTGCTGCTTCATCTCATCGAGTTCGTTGAAATTTTGAGATTCCATAGTTGTATTCATAGTGTTGCAGCGTTTAATCGTTAGACATATTTTTGAGTTGCTCTCTGATGCGGTAGAGGCGCACGCTCACGTTCTTTGCCGTAATGCCGACGATAGCGCCAATCTCCTCATAGCTAATGTCTTCGAGCCAAAGCAAGACAATGGCACGATCGAGTGGACGGAGTCGTATAATGCGATTATGTAGAATTTCTGCTTGCCGGGAGTCACGTTCATCACCACTGAAGAGGTCAGAGCCCATGTAGACCCTTTCCTTGTGGTGGCGTCGTTTCTTTCGGTCCAGCGTGATGCACGTGTTGAGCGCCACACGGTAGATCCACGTCTTCACATCGCTTCGGCCCTCAAAGTTGGCAAATCCTTGCCACAGACGGATGAGCACCTCTTGGAACAAGTCGTTTACTTCGTCTTGGTCTTTCGAGAACATATAGCACACGGTGAAAATGGTGCTTTTGTTCTGTCGGACCATAGCAGAAAATCGTTTTTGATCGTCGTCCATATCATTCTTGTTTTTATGCCTTACATTCGTTAGACGCAACATCCTAACGAAAAACTACAAAAATCCGTATAAAAATATCACTTTGGCGCTTCGTTAAGGACGGCATAGCATTTCTTAGGTCGTTTTTGGTGGGTGGATATCCTCCGTTTTCACCAAATGGCTCGACCGCTCTTTGAACAAGATGCGGTCCGTCGCCGTCTACTACAAGGAGTATTCCACACTCGAGAACCTGCAGCTCCTCGGGGAGGAATACATTCGCGAGATGAAGCGCGACCTCACGCCGAAGACGTTCCAGACGTCCATCCTCTGCCAGCGACTCGGCATCAGCCGTGACGGCTTCTACTCGTCGATGCAGGAGCGTCACAAATACGATGCTTCCGACTTCTCCTACCTCGACTCCCTCGGCTACGCCTCCATCTTCGAGGACGACGGCATCACACCCAAGAACTTCCAGACGAACCACTCGCAGGCCACCGTGGTCGGCAATTCCATTGCCGACAGCTGTCTGGCCGACGCCGACGTGATAAAGGACGCCCCTCTCTGCATCGGCATGGACTACAACGCCAACATCAACTGGATAGTCTGTGGCCAGCCCATCGGCAACCGACTGAATGTCCTGAAGTCGTTCTACGTGAAGTACGAGCGGAAGCTGCCGGCACTCGTCGGCGACTTCTGCCGTTACTATGCCGCCCATGGCAACCACACTGTCGTGTTCTACTACGACGCCACCGCCTTGGGCAGCAACTACGCCGTCAACGACCAGGACTTCCACTGGGTGGTGAAGCATGAGTTTGAGCGTCACGGATGGCAGGTCATCGATGTCTATCTCGGCAACCCCATGCGCCACGACGAGAAGTACCTGCTCATCAACCAGGGCTTCGCCGGCAAGCAGCGCCTCATGCCGTTCTTCAACCGGCAGAACAACGACGACCTCATCCTCGCCATCCAGTCGGCTGGCGTGGAACGTGGCCGCAACGGCTTCCGCAAGAACAAGTCAAAGGAGAAAGACCCGGAGTCCGAGGAGGACCTGCTCGAGCACCGCACCGATGGCACCGATGCCTTCGACACCCTCTACATCGGCTGCGAGAAGTTTCCTCAGCACGACATCTATCCCGTTGGTGCTGGTGGGGTGATGTAACTTTTTTACCCCACAAAACCGAATTATTTAGTTAGTTAGTTTGTTTGTTTGCCGATTATTGGTTATATTTGCAACATAAAAACCAAATCGGAACAACGAATGAGCACTAAGTTCTTTAATAACATAGAAACCACGATGTTTGATAAGTTCAAAGGCATTGCCGAGAACATGATCAACTTCGATATATTTCAGGCCGTAGTAGGCTACTTTCGCTCTTCTGGCTACTTTAAACTGAGGAAAGAATTCGAGAACGTAAAGAAGATACAGATATTGGTTGGCATCAATATCGATGACATATTCCGCAAGCACGACAAATCCCTTCTGATGCTTGAAGGAGAAGATGAAGCCAAAAAGCAATATACAGAAGATTTCATCCGCGATATCAAGGAAGCCAAGTATAGCCCAGAGGTAGAGGAAGGCATCCTCCAACTGTGCCAGGACTTAGTTGATGGCAGAGTAGAAATGCGCATTCATAAATCCAAGAACCTTCATGCGAAGTTCTATCTGCTCCTGCCCGATCAATACAACGAGAACAAAGATGGGTGGGTAATCATGGGTTCTTCAAACATCTCTGAATCGGGGCTTGGTATAACACAACCTCCTCGCTATGAGCTCAACGTCGCCATGAAGGATTTTGACGATGTTGACTATTGTCGGCAGGAGTTCCTGAAGCTCTGGGAAGAGTCTATACCTCTTACCCCAGACGACATCGACCGGATGAAGAAGAAGACCTACCTTGACCACAATCCAACACCTTATGAAATCTTCATTAAGGTGCTTATTGATGTGTTTGGTGGTCAGGTAGAGGACAACTTCACGCTTGATCTCCCGAAAGGATATATGAAATTGCGCTATCAATCAGATGCTGTTATCCAAGGTTTCCAGATGCTGAAACAATATAATGGTTTCTTCCTTGCTGATGTCGTCGGTACAGGTAAGACCATCGTTGCGACCATGATTGCAAAGCGTTTCGTGGAGGAGAATGGCAAGGATACAAACATCCTCGTCATCTATCCGCCTGCAGTGGAGAACAACTGGAAGAACACCTTCAATGACTTCAATCTGAAGCGATATACTCAGTTCATAAGTAATGGCAGTCTTGATAAGGTACTTGAAGGTACTGATAACTATAAGTCTGCCGACGAGTTCGATTTGATCATTGTCGATGAAGCACACAACTTCCGCAGTGATACTGCCGATCGTTATGACGCTTTACAGCGCATCTGCAAAACACCAAGAACTGGTGATGGACTTATCGATGGTATGCAGAAGAAGGTGATGTTGCTCTCCGCAACGCCGTTGAACAACCGCCCCGAAGATTTCCTCAACCTCATCCTGCTCTTTCAGGATGCACGCAACTGTAACATTGATGGAATCACAAATTTGAATACGCTCTTTGCTCCATGGATCCAGCGCTATAAGAAGCTGATGCACGACCGTTTTGACAAGGAGAAAGCACCGAACATCCCAAGTGAAGTGGATGCACTTTACGCAGAGATCCGTGAAGTTGTTCTCGATAAGATTCTAGTTCGTCGAACAAGAAAGAACCTCGTCAATAATAAAGAATATAAGAAAGACCTCGACAGTCAGAATATTAAGTTCCCACATATAGAGCAGCCTAAGGAGACCATGTATGTCATGGACGACAACCTCAGCCAGCTCTTTGGCGAGACCATGGATATTCTTACCGACACCTTCGACAAGGAAACCAACCCTAACGGCAAGGGCCTTGATTATGCTCGCTACCGTGCAATCGAATTCCTCACTGGAGAGGCAAAAGAGAAGTACGACAAGGCAAAACATATCACCACATTGCTTTCAGGCATTTACCGTGTTCACATGGTGAAACGTCTGGAGAGTAGTTTCTATGCTTTCAAGAAATCGTTGGCCACATTCCTGCAGATAACCAATGACATGATAAAGATGTTCGACAACGACAAAGTTATCATAGCACCCGAACAGGATGTAAAGGGCATGATGGCTAAAGGTCTCGAACTGGATCAGGTCATCGAAAAGATTGTTAGTAAAGGCTATGATGAAAACGACTTCGTCTATAAAGCCTCTGACTTCCTACCTATCTTCAAAGAAATGCTCAAACAGGATGTTGCTAAGCTAAAGACTCTGTATGAGCGTTGGGAGGTTATAGATGAAGACCCGAAGTTGGACAAGTTCACCGAGCTTCTCAAAAACGAGCTCTTCAAGAAGAAAGTGGACAATAAGGAACTGAATAAGACTGGCAAACTGGTAGTATTCTCGGAGAGTGTAGACACGCTGACCTATTTGAAAACGGAACTTAAAGCTCGACTAAAAAGAAACGACATCCTCTTCGTAGACGCTGCAAACCGAAACCGCGTTATCGGTGACATCGAGAAGAACTTCGATGCCAACTATAAAGGCGACAAACTTGATGAGTACAATATCATATTAACATCTGATGTACTGGCCGAGGGCGTGAACCTCCATCGCAGTAACGTCATTGTCAACTACGACTCGCCTTGGAACGCAACACGCCTGATGCAGCGCATTGGTCGTGTAAACCGTATCGGTTCTGTTGCTGACAGCATCTACAACTATATGTTCTATCCTTCAGCACAAGGCAACAAGGAAATTCGCCTTTACGAAAATGCACTCATCAAACTCCAGGGCTTCCACTCCGCACTTGGTGAAGATGCTCAGATCTATTCGCGTGAGGAGATTCTTCATGACTTCCAGTTGTTTGATGAAAACGTAAAGGACAATGTAGATAAACAATTGGAACTACTTCGTGAAGTACGTGAGCTCTATGCCAAGGACCGCAAACTCTACAAGAAGATCAAAGCTCTGCCAATGAAGAGCCGTACAGCTCGAAAGGTTGAGAATTGCGGTGTTACTGTAGAACCAAAGACCAGCCTGGTTTACCTCTCCAAAGAAAAGAAGAAACAGTTCTACCAGGTCATTGGTGATGGGCAACCGGTAGCCCTGAACTTCGTGGATGCAACTGACATCCTTCGAGCAAAAATTGATGAACCCTCAGCTGACTTCGAAGGTGTGAAGGATGTGCACTACACCCACGTAGATAAAGCATACAAAGCATACCAAGCAGAGGTAGAGACTGCAAGTCCATCAAGGTTCATCAATAAGGTGCGCGACCAGAAAGCCATGAAAGCTATGGCTTTTGTAAGAAACCTAAAACGTGCCTTTGCAAATGATGAAGCATACGAGAAGATCAACACTCTCGGTGAATATATTGAGGAGGGAGTTTTCAACCAACTCACTAAAGCATTCAACCGCATGAGCCAGCTGGTTAACAAGATGACGAAAGACGGATCATCAGTTAAGAGTCATGCTCAAGATATTCTTCCTGTAATAGATGACCTCTACGAGAGATACCTCATTTCTGGAAACAGACAGGCAGAAGAGGACAACACGAGCGATACATTGATAGTAACATCTGAAACATTCGAATAACAATGGCATATTCAGAGCAAGACATAAGAAGCCTGTTCCGAACTTCGTTCGATAAGTCGAAGTGGACAGACTTCATCATAAATTTCTTCAAGGCTCAGGAGCTTCAAAGAAATCCTGATGTGCTTGACATTGACCCAGAAGAAGGCCTGGGCTACTACTGGGGCTTACTGCATACCAACGATGGCTATGACATTAGCTTCTTCTACGTAAAGATGAAGAGTTCCATCGACCGTCGGCGTGTAGGCCTCCGACAAATCATAGATAAGTACATTAAATACGCAGGTGATGCTGGCATTGCCGTATTTGATGATGGAGAGCATTGGCGCCTTTCGTTCATTACCGACCTTAAAGAGGAGAAGACCGATCCTAAACGCTTCACTTTTGTCATGGGTGACGCTGACAGCTACTATAACACAGCTGTCAGCCGTTTCCTAGAACTTCAGCGGAAGGGCATTACTTTCGCAAACATCCGTGAAACGTTCTCGGTAGAAGCTCTTACCAAGCAGTTCTACAACGAACTCTTCGACTGGTATCTGTGGGCCTTGGATCCATCAAGTGGCGTCTACTTCCCTAACAATCCCAATACGCCTGTCGATGATCGGGAGCAACTCGACACCAAAATTATTCGTCTACTCACCAGAATGATGTTCGTATGGTTCATCAAGCAGAAAAAACTTGTGCCCAACGACATTTTCCGTATTCCTTATCTACAGGCCATACTCAAAGATTTCGATCCAATGAGCATGGAGAGTGGCGTTTACTACAATGCCATTCTCCAGAACCTGTTCTTCGCAACACTCAACCGTCCTATCGTCAATGTCACATACGATAAGGATGGAAATAAGATCATTGAACATCGTGGGTTTGCCAAAGCAAAGAACCGTCAGGATGTCAAGTCTCTTTATCGGTATGAGGAACTCTTTAAGATACCAGAAGAAAAGATAGTCAGTATCTATGCCACTATACCCTTCATTAATGGTGGTCTCTTTGAATGCCTCGACAAGAGTAAAACTCAGGATGGAGTTGAACATGCTTACTATGAGGACGGTTTCAGTCGTAACAACACGATTGTTGCTGGACGTTACACTCGACGAGCATTCATCCCCAACCGTTTGTTCTTCGACCGCGAGCGTGGTCTCATCTCTATCTTTAAGCGTTACAACTTCACCGTAGAAGAGAACTCTCCTATGGAGCAGCAGATTGCACTTGATCCTGAATTGTTGGGTAAAGTGTTTGAAAACTTGCTAGGTGTATACAATCCGGAAACCAAGGAAACAGCACGAAATAATAGCGGCTCGTTCTATACACCGCGTGAAGTGGTCAACTACATGGTTGACACGAGCCTGCAGGCCTACCTTGGAGAGTGTGACGATGTGAAGGCTTTGTTCCATTCCGACTTTGAGTTTGATGAAAGTAAAAAGCCATTCTACAATGATGTAATCAACAAACTGGAATCAATCAAGGTGCTTGACCCTGCTTGCGGTTCCGGCGCTTTCCCCATTGGTATGCTCAACCGTGTGGTTCAGATTCTGCAAGAACTGCATGCCGAAGGGAGTAAATATGACCTGAAGCTGCGTATCATGGAGAACTGCATCTACGGTAGCGACATTCAAATAATAGCTGAGCAGATTACCAAGTTGCGCTTCTTTATCTCGCTCGTTTGCGACTGTGAGAAGAATGACGACCCGATGGACAACTATGGCATACCTAACCTGCCCAACCTTGAAACACATTTCGTTACAGCAGATTCTCTAATTGGCCTTAACCGTCCCAGTTCTTATACTCTTTTCGAGTCGAAAGTAATCGAGAAAGAGCAAAAGCTGCATCAGGTACGCCATGAGCACTTTATGGCAAAGACCATCTATCAAAAAACGAAATTGCGTGATCAAGATAAACAGTTACGAGATGAGCTGGCCAAGCTGCTTTCGGATGATGACATCATAGCCAGCAATATCGCCCACCAGATGGCTGCATGGAATCCTTATGACCAGAATGCTCAGTCACCATTCTTCGATCCTGAATGGATGTATGGCATCAAGGATGGTTTTGATATTGTACTTGGTAACCCACCATATATCCAATTGCAGAATAATGGTGGTGAGCTGGCCAACAAGTACGCACTCTGTGGTTATCAGTCATTTGCAAAGACTGGCGACATCTATTGCCTATTCTATGAAATGGGCATCAAGATGCTTCGCAAGAATGGCCATCTCTGCTATATCACTTCCAACAAATGGATGCGTGCTGGATATGGGGAGAAACTGCGCAACTTCTTTGAGAAGCACACAAATCCGAAGCTGTTAGTAGATTTCGCAGGCGTCAAGGTCTTTGAATCGGCTACTGTCGACACGAATATCTTGCTGCTGCAGAAGTGCACAAATGAGCACCGGACCATTTGTGCTGTTGCAGACAAAAAAAATGCTAAAACTATCATGAATAATTTGAGCCTTTTTGTGCAGCAACTAGGAACAGACAATAACTTCAAAGCAGGCGAAGCATGGGTGATTCTAACGCCTGTAGAACAAAGCATTAAACAAAAGATAGAATCTGTTGGAACGCCATTGGGAGATTGGGATATTCAAATTTACCGAGGTGTACTTACGGGTTGCAACGAGGCCTTCATAATAGATGAAGCAAAGCATCAAGAAATACTCAACAATTGTTCATCCGAAGATGAATTAAAGCGAACGGATGAATTAATACGACCGATTCTTCGTGGCCGAGATATCAAGCGGTATGGGTACAACTGGGCTGGTCTGTACTTAATAGCAACTTTCCCTTCGCGCCACTATAACATAGACGATTACCCCGCTTTGAAAAGTTTTCTTTTGTCATTCGGCGTTGAACGGCTCGAGCAGACAGGCAAGAAACATGTTGTAAATGGTGAAGTCATCAAAGCTCGCAAAAAGACCAATAACAAGTGGTTCGAAACCCAAGATAGCATTAGCTATTGGGACCTATTTTTTCAGCCACATATCTGTTGGAAAGCAGTTGGGCGTAATTTAACTTTCGCTCTAGTTGAAGGAGGAACTTTCTTGACAGCTCCTGCTAGCTTTATCTCAGCTGGTAAATATAATTATTATATTCTTGCAATGCTATGTAGCAAAGTATCAAAATATTTTATTTATCAAAACAGCGATACTACTGGAGCTGGAGATATAATGCTGAATATCCAATCTCTTATAAAGTTCCCAATCCCTATTCCAACTGACTCTCAGAACGACTCTATCAGTGTTCTATGTAAAAGCCAGATGCAATGCGATAATGACAATATCCAAACGAAAATTGATGATTTAATCTTTGAACTTTATGGTTTTGACAGTTCAGAGATATCATTAATTACTAGCGTTTGAGCTAAATAGTTGATTTTGTGGGAGAGGAATAAATCCTCTCCCACAAACAACTATAATTTCAAACAGTAATGTGCATTATAATAGTGCACTTACGTATTTGCGCTCCTCTTCTGTTAATCCATAGATATCAAAAACCATTTGGTTGATTTCTTCGTCTGTAGAGTTTGAATAGTTTCTCAACTGCTTTTCTACCAAATCTATCAACTGCTTAGCTTGGCTTTCTGATGGCTTAGCAATCGGAAAGTTTGTAACATATTGAGCTAGCATTCTGAACTGTCTCTGCTGTAGCTGAGTTACATAGAACTTAGTCAGTATTTTACCTAAAGAGGAATTTAATGTCGCAAGAATAATTCTTGTATCTACTGTTCTACTACACATGATGTATGCAGTATTAAGTACAACACACTTGTTATTATCATAGGAAAAACAAGGAAATGGATATCCCATTTGGGGATTGTCCGTTTGGATTTCCATGTATATAACTTTTGGCTTACTAAAATCCTCCACATAAGCGCAGTTACGCAGGTTGTATGGAGTATCGCCTTGATCAGCTCTTCTTTCTATCTTGTCCCAATATTGGTCAAGGTGTGCCTTAACGGCCGGATAGTCTTCGATATGAATTCTTGGAAGTTTACCTTTCACTCCATTATGGGTGTTGATAATATAAAGATGCTTCCAATTGTACCCGTATCTCTTAATATCTCGGCCACGAAGAATCGGTCGTATTAATTCAGCCGTGCGTTTGCGCTCTTCCTCAGTCAAGCAGTTAGAGAGGATTTCAGCTCGCGATTCTTCGTTTATGATGAAGGCATCATTAAAACCAGTTTTGATACCATAGTTAATCTGAATGTCCCAGTCCTTGAGGGGTTTGCCCACGGCCTCAATCTTCTGCTTAATACTTTGCTCTATGGGCGAGAGCACGACCCAGGAGCCCGAGTCGGTAAAGCTGTTGATGGTCTGCTCTTGCTGCACAAAAAGGCTCATTTGATTGGCGATATAAAATCCTTAATGTACCGATCCAGGGTGTTTCTATCTACATTGCATATCTTAGCAATTTGTCTAATTGATGTCTTGTTCTTGATCAGCTCACGTATTAGAACATCTTTCTGATAGAGCTTTCTGTTCTCCTGCTTGGTACGTCGACCTTTGGGCCGACCAAGTACAACGCCTTCAGCTTTACGACGAGCAAGGGCTTCCTTAGTACGTTGACTGATAAGATTACGCTCAATCTCTGCAGATAGACCAAAGGCGAACGCCAAGACCTTGCTCTGAATATCGTCACCCAAGCGATAGTTATCCTTAATCGTCCACACACGACACTCTTTGGTCATGCAGATATTGAGGATCTCCATGATCATGAAGAGGTTTCGTCCAAGCCGAGAGAGCTCGCTGCAGATGATGATATCATCCTTCCCAACTTTCTCCAGGAGTTTTCCAAGTTGGCGCTTCGTATAGTTCTTTGTCCCACTGATGGTTTCTTCAATCCAATCGTTGATAGTAAGCCCTTCTGCCTTACAGAACTTGTTGATCTCGAAACGCTGGTTCTCCACTGTCTGCTTGTCACTGCTCACTCTGATATATCCGTAAATCATACTTTTTTATATCAAAGATAATAGGAATAAGAAATAAAGTTCCACCTTTGCTGTAATAAGGAACATTAATTAATAAACAGGCTGGCTTCTGTTGGGGCTGGGCGCTTCGGTGTCCGGCCCCTTTTCGTGCGCCGCCCTGTGGGCTGGCTGCACCTTGCCAGCGGTGCTGCGCACCTTCGGCTTGGGCGGCGAGGGCGTCACCGACCATCCTCGACATCAGCTGAGCCACCACCGGCACCTTACCGAACTTCGCCACTCCTGGCCACCTCCATCCGGAGGCATGCAGCCCATTGATCTTAGCGGTATGCCCCATGGGCATCTTCGGCAGGAGGCGCAGCGCGCCTTGTGAGACGCTCTTCCCCTCGCCCTTTGGAGAGGGGTTAGGGGTGAGGCCCCTTCTTTTTGCGCACATCCTCCCCGATGGCGCTGCGCTGAATTCTCGAGCGATAATGCCTGCACGCTGTCATGGAACTCATTGGTATTCGCTTCCATGGCCATCTCTGAATTTATATTGTTGAACGGGAACCAGAGGTAAGGCATCCTCCGGACAGACCTTCCATGCAATCCACCGGGGAACTGTGGTTGGCTCCCCCACAAGGACGTGCGCGCCAGGCGCTCGCTTCTCACCGGACACTGCCATTTCGGATGGCTCTCTGCTGCTCACTCGTCATAGCCGTAGCCACTACCTGCAAGATGTATGGCCATCTCTTATTGCGAACTCCTCACTTACATGGTGACCGGCATTCTGTATCTCGCTTTCTGAGCTTCCATGCGGCAGGACGCACGAACTTCCAGATGTGGAATACTTGGCGTGTACCTCATGAGGTCAGAATTTTCACTTGTCCTACTGGTTTCCTTACTCCGCCACACCTTACGCCTCTGATTTTTCCTTTGCAAAGTTAGCGCAAGCGGCATCCTGCAAGGACAGGCCTCCTGTTTTCGACAGATTTTTCAGAAAATTTGGGGCAGGCCCGTTTCTTGGGCCATTTCTTGGGTCGTTTCTTGGGTCAGAACACTTTCCTTTGACTTCATTCGTATTAGAAATTGGCTTACCTATGCTTGTATGTACAGGAATGAATACCTCTGTAAAGCTTCGGATGTCATCAGTCACGAATTCAGCCTTGGGAGATCCGTTTTCCTTTAATGCAGATTGAATGGTAGGAATGCCGGTAGAATATTGCTCTTCAGATAAGACAATGTATTTGCCCAATTTTGGCTCACTGGCATACTGGTCCATAATCTTTTGCAGTTCCTCAGTCACGGGAAAGATCACCTCGCTTGCGCTCTCGTTGCGGTCCTTGGTCTTGTTGCGCAGGAACCGCAGCTGCTTGCCGTGGGTGGCAAAATACCGCTCGTCGTAGGTCAATCGTAGCGTGTCTGCCAAGTTTTGTCCATCGCCAAGATACATGAAAAGGAACAGCCCCAAGTCACGGAAGATGGCATGTTTCTCCTTAGGGAAGAACAATTTCCTTGTAATTTACGAAAAGCGCTCCTGACTGGTGATAGCAGCAGTCAGGGGCGTCAGTTTATAGCGACATAGCCTTATCTTATCCGTCTTCAGTTATCGTCCTTCGTTCAGTTTCCGCGTCGCTTCCACGTCGAGCGCCTCGGCAAGGAGTGAGACGGGATTGTCGACGGGGTAGCCGGTCGACATCTCAATCTGCCATTTGCAGGTCTCGCAGTCGGTGGCGACGCTGTCGGGGTTGACGGCTTTGATTTGTTCGAAGAGTGGGGCGCCAATCTTCTGTGAGCGCTCGTAGTTCTCTTTCTTGAAGCCATAAGTACCCGCGATGCCGCAGCAGTGACTGTCGAGGATGGTGAGGTCGAGGCCTGGAATCATCTTCAGCAGTTGGATGGAATAAATGCTCCACCCCATGCGCTCCATGTGGCAGGCCGTATGATAGGCCACTTTCTTATGGAAGTCCTTGCGGAAGGCGAACTTGATTTTTCCCTCATCCATCTTCTGGCAAAGGAAGCGGGTGGCGAGCATGAGGTGCTCGCGGACCTTGGCATTGTCAATCTTCAGCAGGTCTTTGTATTCGTCGCGCATGGTGAACGTACACGTCGAGCTCGTCGTGAGCACGGCTTCGTTGCGGGCATCCACTGCCTTCTCCATCGACGCGATGTTGACCTCGCCCTGCTTCTTGGCCTGACCCGAGAGGCCGTTGGCGATGAGTGCCACACCGCAGCATTTCTCCTTCCCCAAGAGATGAACACCATAACCGCATGCGTTCATAATCTTGACGAAGTCCTGGCCGAGCTTGGGAAAGTTATAGTTGACGTAGCATCCGTGGAAATAGCTTACGAACCGGTTGTAATGCTGCTGCTCAGCCTCGGCGTGGCGATGGAACCATGTCTCGAACTTTGTTGCAGAATAGGCGGGGAATTGGCGGTGGCGGTCAATCTTCATCACCTTGTCGAGCACCGTCTTGGCCGGTTTGAGGCCGAGGAAGAAGTTGGTCAACGGCGCCACCAGCGTAGCCATCGAACCGACGAAATCGGTGCTGGCGAGCATACGGTCGCGCAAGCTCGGCGAATGCGTGCTGTACGCGATGCGTGCGGCCTGGATGATGTCTCCCACCTTGACACCGTGGGGGCAGGCTACCTCGCAACGCTTACAATTGAGGCAAAGCTTGAGCGTCTCGTTGAAGAAGTCGGGGTCTTTCAGCCGATAGCGCAGCAAGTCGGGTCCGGCATGCTTAGGACCGGGATATTCAGGCTCCACGGTTGAGACGGGGCAATAAACCGTACAGATGCTGCACTTCAGGCATTGCTCATAGTCGTGGGCGCTGAGGTTTAATAGTTGAATCTTATCTTGCATAGCTTTAATCTTCTAAGGGGTTATAATCTTTTAGCTATCACATCTGCGCGATAGATGACGCCACCGACAGCGCCGTGAGCAGGTCAACGCCCGTTGAGGTGGCCATCCGCGGATCGTTGCCGCTCAGTATGGCACCGATAGCGTACACGTTATCGATGACGGTATTGTCTTTGCTGACGAGGAAGAGGCTGTCGGTCTTGACCCCATACGACTGATACGGCTGACGGTCGAAGAGCTTGTCGGCAGTCCAGTCGGTCCGTTTGTTGCTGCCATCCACGTCGAGGTGGAAGATGGGCTCGAAGATGCCGTCGTAGTTGGAGGCCATGCCGCCGTTGAGGAATGACCCGGTGGCCAGCACGAAGCTATTGGCCTCGAGCGGCGTCTCGACCAGATTCTCCGTATAGACGCGCACCACTTTGTTGTTCTCAATGTCTCCTTTGATGACCGTATCGTTGGCGATCAGCGTGCCGCCGAGCTTTTGGAAATATCGGCGGAGCGCGGTCTGGATGCGGGTGCCGGGTACCGAGGGAGGCATGGTTGCCACGAACCTCGTCTCAACAGGCATCAGTTGTTGCAGGCGTTTTGCGGCATGGTCGTTGGCGATGCCCAATACGGCGGGCAACAGCAGCTGGCCGGCCTTGGCTGGCGCCACTTTTTGCTTCAGCGCTCCCGCCACCTCTTGCAGGTGCTCGTCGTCGGCGAGGTAGTTGGCGATATTGGTGGCGCGCATCTCTGACGGACTCTGCCGCGCATGCTCTAAAAGCGGGGTGGTGACGGTGCAAAGCGTTACCTCAGCGCCATAGCCGCGTAGGGCATCGGCGAGGTAGGGCACCGGAAAGTCGAGGAAGCCCGTGATGTTGGCCAAGCAGATGCGCTTGCCCTTCAGTTCCTCGGCGCTGTTTACCGTGAAGAGCCCCTCCATCGTCAGCCATGCGGGAATAAGTTTGCCTACGGGGGAGAGGCGGTAGTGGTTCTTTTGGTTGTCGCCCACCGTTTGGATGCCGGCTTCCTCCAAGAGCTTACGCGCCCGGTTGGCAAGTACATCGGGGTTGCTGAGCTTATGATAGGGATGGTTCTCGGACAACTGCCCAAGCGCCGTTAAGGGGTTCTTGACTTCTTCGCCGTCGTGGTAGCCGACGAGGTCAAACGAACCGGAATTGAAATGCAAGTTGCTTTGACCGGCGCTTACGATGGCTACCTGCTTGCCTGCCTCGGCGAGTGCGATGCCACAGGTCAGTCCACTCAGTCCTCCACCTATTATGATTGTATCGAATTTCATCTGCTGTTATGATTTTAGTCCGCAAAGTTCCTGATAGATTTTCAGCGTCAGCTGGTTCTCTTTCAAGGTGTCGCCCCATGCCACCGGCTGCATGCCTTTCCATCGCTCCTGCATGAAGGAGGTGAGGTCGTTGAGGGCATCCTTAGGCTTGCTGTGGCCCAGTTGGCAGAGCACGCATGAGGCGCGGCAAGCGCAGAGCTCACCCTGACAGGTGCCCATGCCGATGCGTGTGCGGCGGCGCAGGTTGATGAGGTTGTGGACGTGGAGCTTGTCGATGGCGAACTTCACCTCGCCGACGCTCACCTCCTCGCACTCGCAGACGAGGGCGCGGTCTTCTATCGTATCGTGGGGAATCTCGTTGGTGAAGGTACCGTGGCGGCCAATCTCCGCAAGTCGGCTCGTCGAAGCTACGGGGTCGCTGTAGATGTCGTTGCGCAGCTCCGTCTTGATCTTGCTGTCGCTCTCCTCCGACCCCGGCAGCGGCACCACAGCGGTATCGCATGGCTTGTCGATGCCGAGCTTCTTGCAGGCGAGGTCGGTGGCTTTCTCGGCCATGAGGCGGTAGGTCATCATCTTGCCGCCGGTGATGGTGATGAAGCCCTTCAGTCCGTCGCGCTGCTCGTGGTCAAGCAGCACGATGCCGCGGCTGATGTTTCGGCCTGACGGATCATTGTCGGCGGCTACGAGGGGCCGCACACCGGCGTAGGCCCGGATGATGCGGGTCGTGGCAAGGCTCGGCGCGAGGTGCATGCCCTCGCGGATCATCAGGTCCACCTCTTCGGGTGTGGCGCGCATGTCGTCAATCTGGTCGAAGGGTACGCGGTCGCTCGTCGTACCAATGACGCAGACGGCATCATCGGGAACGAGGATGTCGCCGTTGGCGGGCTTGCGGCAGCGGTTCAGCACCATGTGGTTGACGCGGTGGCCGAAGATGAGCAGCGTGCCTTTGGCGGGGAACATGTTGATCTTAATGCCGGCCAACTGCGCCACGGACTGGCCCCAGATGCCGGCTGCATTGATGACAAGGCGGCAATGCACTTCGGCCTCTTCGCCGGTGCGGTTGTTGCGGAGTTTCACGCCGTGCATCACGCCGTTGTCTATGACGAACCCCACGGCTTCCTCATAGGTCAGCACCTGAGCGCCGTGGCGCTTGGCATCGATAATGTTGGCTGTAGTGAGTCGGAAAGGGTCAATAGAAGCATCGGGTACACGGACGGCACCGATGAGTGCGGGGTTGACGGCTGGCTCAATGCGCTTTGCCTCTTCCGGCGAGATGACGTCGGCGCGGATGCCGGCGCGGTGGCAAGCCTCAACGAAGTTCTTCTGATAGTCAAGACTGTCCTCGGGAAGGGTAATGAAAAGGCCGTCAGTCTCTTCCACGCAATGACGTGCCACACGGCGGAGGGTCATGTTTTCCTTAATGCATTCGCGCGCTGACTCCTGGTCGAAGACGGCATAGCGGGCGCCACTATGCAGCAATCCATGGTTACGACCCGTAGCTCCATTGGTGAAGTCGCGTTTCTCAACGAGTAAAGTCTTCATGCCGCGCCGTGCACAATCGCGTGCAGTTCCTGCGCCTGTGATACCACCACCGATAATGATCACATCATAATCGTCTGTGAGAATCTTGTCCATCATAATATTTTCCTTATAGGTTCATTCCTTGTACGTAGGTTCATTTCCTTCAGATGACAAAATTATTAAAAAAATGTTTCATAGCAAAGCAGAAACGATGTTTTAACATATGAGGGGGGAAGAAGAGAGTAATGAAGAAGACAGAAGTCCTGAAGACAGAAGTCCGGAAGTCCAGAAGTCCAGAAGTCCAGAAGTCCAGAAGTCCAGAAGTCCAGAAGTCCGGAAGTCTGGAAGTCCAGAAGTCCAGAAGTCCGGAAGTCCAGTCATTACAATAAGCAGAAGTAGGAGCGTCGGCATTCTTGCCGACGAAACAGCCAGTGTAGTGGCCGGTCTTGTGCCGGCCACCAGCCGTCTGAAGGCATTTGCGATAGCTATGGTATGACGGTGCGATAGCTATGGTATGACGGTGCGATAGCTATGGTATGACGGTGCGATAGCTATGGTATCGCGATGCGATAGCTATGGTATCGCGAATCGATAGCGGCGCTGCACAACAGCGTCCTGCAGAACCGGGGGAGGCTGTCCGAGAACTCCCGAAGAGGTGTCAAACTGTCATCAGAACCTAGTTCTTTGAAGAAGTGTGCACCTTCAGAACTTACACATTGCGTTAAATCGAACGTTTTACGATCAACAATTAAGCCGCAATCTAGTTCTCGGACGGCCTGGGGGGGGGCGTAGGGGAAAACACGGGGATGGAAGTGATGGGATATAGTCGGGGCCCTCAAGTTTAACCATCTATTAAAAAATATGAAAATAATGTGATAATCCTATTAAAATTTTGTTTCTAAGGATAAAATAGCTAATTTTGTTTCATATTGAAAAATACGTTTAGGAATAGCTATCCCTATGATTACGCATGTACATTACGGAAACATTAGACATTAATTATTATATAGACGATGGAATTTGATAAGTACATCTCACCGTTAAACGATGAAGCGCTGCTTCAGGCTTTGGCCAAAATCAAGCATGTCGCACTCGACATGGATGGCACTATCTACCTTGGCAACACCTTGTTCCCCTACACCCAGCCGTTTCTCGATACCCTTCGGAAGTTCGGCATCAGCTACTCGTTTTTGACCAACAACCCGACTAAGAACGCGGGCGACTATCTGCTGAAACTCAAGCGGCTTGGTATTGAGGCTACTGAGGAGCAGATGTACACCTCGTCTATCGCCACCATCGACTATATTCATGAGCATTACCCCGAGGCCCATCGCATCTTCGCCTTAGGTACTCCGAGCATGCAGGAAGAGTTCAGAAAAGGTGGGTTTGAGCTGTGTGCTGACTCACCCGATGACCGCCCCGACATCTTGGTGGCCGCGTTCGACATGACGCTTACCTACAGCCGCCTTTGTCGTGCGGCTTGGTGGGCTTCCTACACCGACATTCCTTATATCGCCACCAACCCCGACTGGGTTTGCCCGACCGATGAACAGACGATACTCGTCGATTGCGGTTCGCTCTGCAAAGCCATAGAGGGCGCTACGAAGCGTAAGCCCGATGTTGTGATTGGAAAGCCCAACCCCAACATGCTCTGGTGCATCCGCGACAAATATAAGCTCCACGACGACGAGATCGCCATGGTCGGCGACCGCATCTATACCGATGTGGCCACGGCGCAGAATGCCGGATCGTTTGGCGTGCTCGTGCTCTCGGGAGAGACCACGCTCGAGGTGTCGTTGACCTATGAGCGGCAGCCCGATCTCACGGCGGCAAGCATCAAGGAATTTGGTGAACTGCTGTGCAAAGCGCACCAATAACATGTCGGTGGAGCGAACCGGTAATCATTTGACTTAAAAAAATAAAGCCTTATATCTTAATTAACAATGACAAATAAAGAGATGATTGAGAAAGGTCTGCAGGTGGCTACCCAGACCAAGGATTTTGTGATGGGGCATGGCGTACACACTCAGGTGCCCGTATTGTTCAAGAAACATTTTCCCGGGAAGAAAGCAATGATTATTGCCGACTGCAACACATGGAAGGCTGCAGGCGAAGATGTCTTCAACAAGATGAAAGCCGCAGGCATCGATGTCGACAAGTTCATCATTGAGGAGAAGGAATTCCACGCCGAATGGAAATACGTGATGATGGTTGAGGAGGTGCTGAAGGAGCATCAGGCTATTGCCGTCTCCGTAGGCTCCGGCGTCATCAACGACCTCTGTAAGTTGGCTTCCCACCATCTCAACGACCAGCGTTACCTGTCGGTGGCAACGGCTGCCTCGGTTGACGGTTACACCAGCTTCGGCGCTTCGATCACTTATGAGGGTGCCAAGCAAACCTTCGAGTGCCCGGCACCTATCGCCATGGTGGCTGATGTGGATGTCCTGGCTCATGCTCCGAAAGAGATGACCGCCGCCGGTTATGCCGACTTGGCTGCCAAGGTGCCTGCCGGTGCCGAGTGGATGATTGCCGACCTCATGGGCACGGAGCCCATCAAACCAGAGGCTTGGCATGTGCTGCAGGATGTGCTCGACGATATGCTGGCCAATCCTGAGAAAGTGGCATCGGGTGACCCGGATGCCGTGGGCAACTTCTTCGTAGGTCTGACCCTGAGCGGCTTCGCCATGCAGGCTAACGGCAGCAGCCGACCCGCAAGCTGCACCGACCACCTCTTCAGCCATATCATGGACATGACGCACCACCGCTATCACGGCAAGCTCCAAAGCCATGGCTTCCAGGTGGCTATCGGCACGCTGACGATGTGCGGTATGTTTGATAAGTTCCTGACTTACGACCTGACGAAGCTCGACGTGGATAAATGTGTCGCCAACTGGCCTACGCTCGAGCAGGAGCAGCAGCGTGCCCTCGACCTCTTCGAGGACTTCCCCGCACCGAAATTGGGCTATACGGAGATTACGAAGAAATACAATGACAAGGAGACCGTGCGCAAACAGCTGCAGACCGTAAAGGAGTGCTGGCCGGAGTTCCGCGAGAAGCTGAAGAAGCAGGTGTATTCGTTCGACAAGATGCAGAAGTTGTTCGCCATCGTCGGTGCACCGACCCAGCCGCAGGATATCGGCATCACCCGCAAGTGGCTGCTCTACCGCTGTGACTTCGCTCAGCTCATGCGCTGGCGCTTCAACCTCCTGGATCTCGCCAAGCGCGGCATGTTCTACGACCAACTGCTGATGGACACCTTCGGCAAAGGCGGATGCTGGGAGATATAATAAGGTATAAGATGCTGGCAGCTAACAATGTAAAATAGCTGCCGCATCCCTATAATGATAATAACAGAGGCAACCGTTGTGGCTGCCTCTGTTGTTTTATGTTATTCCATCTTTTATCCGTTGACGGCTTTGAAGAAGGTGCCGATGGTATCCTCCAAACGCTGGCCTTTCTTGAAGACGGCCGATGTGCCGCCGACAAAGATGTCGGCACCCAACTCCGCCATGTGTACGGCGCGCTCAACGCTGATGTTGCCATCGGTGGAGATGAGCACATCGTTGCGGCCATGTTCCTTTAGGAAAGCCCTCGTGGCAGCGACCTTATCCATGATGCCTTCCTTCATCTTCTGACCTGCGAAACCGGGTTGAACGAGCATGAGCAATACAAGGTCGATGTCATTGAGATAAGGCAGAATGCGCTCCACCGGGGTGTCGGGGTTGACGGCGATGCCGGTATGCGCACCCTTGCTGCGGACGAGCCGGAGCGCTGACTTGGCTACATCCTCGGGCAGTTCGCTGTGTACGGTGACGTAATCCTCAGCCGTCAGGGGCACCGCATTGATGAAAAGCTCGGGGTTATCCATCATCAGGTGATAGTCGAGAGGCGTGTGGGAGATTGCCTTCAGCGCTTTGCAGTAGTCGGGACCGAAGGTGAGGTTAGGTACGAAGTGGGCATCCATAATGTCGATGTGGAACCAGTCTACATGGTTGGCTTCCAAGGTCTCCACGTCATCAGCCATGTGTATCAGGTCGGCGCACATCAGTGATACAGATAGTTTCTTGTTCATAGTCTTCTGATTTACATATTAAGTTTTCGTTGTGCAAATATATAACTTATTATCCGAATAGCGTTGCGTTATGAAATTTTTCTTTGTATAAAGGAATAAAAAGGATGAAAAGCTTGCTTATTTGAGTAAAGATTGTTATTTTTGCATAGTTTATTGGCGATAACTTATTACCAACACGTACATCTAATAAATATATATTCTAAATCTGAAAACTGATGAGTAATAAATCTTTAGAGCTGATTGGACGTCAGACTGATGATGCAACCGCACAAAAGTTTGAACGGTGGCAGTTGCGGTCAATTATTGGTACCATGATTGGTTATGCCATCTTTTATGTTGTGCGAAAGAACCTAAGCATGGCTATTCCGGGTATGGAAGCCGATCCCACACTGGGCTTTACCAAGACGGACTTGGGTGTTTTCCTAACGCTGAACGGCGTGGTTTATGGTCTGTCTAAATTTCTCAATGGCTTTGTCGGTGACCGCGTCAACGCACGCTGGTTCATGATGTTTGGTCTGGCGATGTGCGCCATCTGCAACTTTGTATTCGGAATGAGCTCGGTCGTCTGGCTCTTTGGCGTGGCGTGGGTGCTCAACGGATGGTTCCAGGGCTGCGGTTATCCACCCTGCGCACGTATTCTGACCCACTGGGTGCACCCCAACCAGCTTGCCACAAAGATGAGCATCTGGAACACCAGCCATAGCATCGGCGCTTTCATCGCATTGGTGCTCTGCGGCTATATCGTAGGTTTCGGATGGCGCTGGTGCTTCATCATTCCTGCAATCATCGCCTTGTGTGGCGTGGTGTTCGTCTTCTTTACGCTGCGCGACACGCCTTCTTCGGTGAACCTGCCCGAGATTGCCGTAGGTAAGGAGAAAGGCGGCGTGGAAAAGAATGTCAACAAGCAGCACTTCGGTGAGATTCTGATGAAGCATGTCTTCAAGAATCCTTTCATCTGGATTCTTGCTATCTCCAACTTCTTTGTCTATACCGTTCGTTTCGCGTTCCTCGACTGGGGCCCGACGATGTTCCAGCAGTGGCTGGGCTTCACTCCTCAGCAGTCGGGATGGATTGCCGGTGGCTTTGAGATCTGCGGCCTCGGCGGTATGGTGCTCAGCGGCTACGTCTGCGACCGTCTTTTCCATGGTAAGGCAGCGCGCGTGAGCGTTATCTGCATGCTGTTGGCCTTGTTGTTCGTCGGCTGTCTGTGGCTTTGGAAGGATGCCAACCTGCCTGTTGCCGGCTGCATCTTCTTCCTCTTCTTGATTGGATTCTTTATCTATGGACCGCAGGCGTTGGTAGGCATTGCAGCCGCCAACCTCGCAACGCGCGATGCAGCAGCGTCGGCTGTCGGTCTGACCGGTCTCTTCGGCTACGCCAGCACCGTGCTCAGCGGCTGGGGATTTGGTTATGTTGCCGATCACTTCGGCTGGAACTACATCTTCATCTGTCTGCTCGTGGCTGCCATCATTGGCGTCGGCGTGTTGGCTCTGCTTTGGAATGCGAAGGCCAATGGTTATGACGATTAAACCTGTATGAATAATATACGTAGAAAAATGAAAGTAAGGAGTTTGTTAATGTTGCTGACGGTCTCAGCATGGAGCCTGTGCGGCAGTGCGCAGGGCATGTTGACCGAGAACAACGCAAAGGTAACCTATGAGGAGAAGCTCAATGCCGACGTCGTGGTTTGCGGCGGAGGACTGTCGGGCGTATGCGCTGCCGTGTCTGCGGCAAGGCACAATGCCAAGGTGGTGCTCATCCAGGACCGGCCGGTGTTAGGCGGCAACGCTTCCAGTGAGATAAGGATGGGCATCTGCGGCGCTAAGGGCGACCAGAACCAGGAAACCGGTATCTTGGAGGAGATGCAGCTGCGCAACTTCTATTACAACCCCCTGCAGCGGTATACCCTCTGGGATGACGCCATGTATTCGACGGTGGTCTCCGAGCCGAACATCAAGCTGCTGCTGAACACTTCGGTCAACGGCGTCGTCATGGACGGCAACCGCATTGCTGCCGTGAAGGCGTGGAACACGAATGCTTACACCAACTATACCGTCTCGGGTAAGATCTTCATCGACTGCACGGGCGACGGTATTCTGCGGCTTTCCGGCGCTAAGTTCAGAATGGGCCGCGAGCTGCCTTCGGAGTTTAATGAGACTTTCCTGCAGAAAGGCGGCGACGCCCACACCATGGGCAACTCGCTGCTGCTCCAGCTGCGTAAGACGACGGAGGACCATCCGTTCAAGGCTCCCGACTGGGCGTATCATTTCACCGACTCCGACTTCAACTACCCCACACCGAAGTCGACCACGAAGGGAATCAAGTTCAATTATAAGCAGCTCTATCCGAAGGACAACAACTTCTGGTGGATTGAGTTCGGCGGAATGGACAACACCATCAAGGATGCCAACGCCATACAGTATGAGCTGAAGCGCATCGCTTACGGCGTGTGGGAATATATGAAGAACAATCCCGACGGCCGCTGCAAGGGCTACGACCTCGACTGGATTGGTTCCCTGCCTGGTAAGCGGGAGTCGGCGCGCTACGTGGGCCCCCACATCCTTAATCAGCATGATATCATGTCGGGTGGTCACTTCGACGATGTCATTGCTTATGGCGGCTGGACCTTGGATGACCACGACCCTGAGGCCTTCCATAAGAAAGGCCGCATCTCCGTGGAATACAGAGGTCCGTATCCTTTCGGCATACCTTTCGGATGCCTCTACTCGGTCAATGTGCCCAACCTGATGTTTGCAGGTCGAGACATCTCCACCACGCATATGGGACTGTCGTCGACGCGTGTCATGGCGACGTGCGCACTGCTCGGCCAGGCTGCCGGTACCGGTGCGGCCATTGCGGTGGAGAAGAACATCACTCCCGCTGATGTGCACAAGGATTATATCCGCCAGCTGCAGGCTGAGTTGGAGGACGACGACGTGATGCTGCCTTACCGTTGGCGTCAGCCGACGGCGCTGACGATGGCTGCCAAGGTGGACAAAGACGTGGAGGTGCTGCGCAATGGCGTCGACCGTAAATGGGACGGTGTCGACAACGGCGTATGGGTGGCTCCGGGCGAGGAGACCATACAGTATAAATGGAAGAAGTACCAGACGCTCAAGGGCGCCCGCATCATCTTCGACTCCGACCTGAAGTATCGCAGCAAGCGCATGCGTAAACTTGAGGCAACGACGGAGCGCGTAGAGATTCCGAAGATGATGACCAAGGACTTCCACATCGACGTGCAGACGAAGGACGGATGGAAGACGGTGTATACCGGCAAGGACAACTATCTGCGCCTGAAGAAGGTGGCCTTTGAGCCCGTGCAGGCGAAGGCCATGCGTCTGGTCGTAGACGCCACATACGGCGCTCCCAAGGCTCACGTCTTCGCTTTGGATGCCGAGTAAGGCGCTGAATCCATTTATTTAATCCGGACAAACATAATCCCCGAAGGAGACAAACATAATCCCCGAAGGAGACAAACATAATCCCCGAACTTCCGTGTTGCAGCGGATGTCCGGGGATTACTTTATTCAGGTTACAGCTTACTATTTCTCATTCATGGTGATGATGCCGGCGCCATTGGTCTGCATGATGATTTTACCTTTGTAGAAGTCGATGTCCTCGAGCTCGTGTGGCATCTCCGACTGCAGGTCAATGATGCGGTCCATCTTGCGTGTCTTCAGGTTCCATGCCCACAGAATGCTCTTGAACCCGGTGCGGCCGAAACCGGTAGGAAGCCACAGCAGGCCATTGTGCACACAAGCGCCCTGACCGACAATCATGCCGGGATAGCGGGTGTCGGTGTCCTGGATGGTGTAGTTCTCAATGGCTTTTTCGGGGTCAAGCCATACGACCGGACCGTCGGCGAGGGTGGGGAGCGGGAAGATCATGATGCGGGTCAGATTGCCCTCGATGGTATTGCCCTTGGTGTTGCCGAAGCCAATGAGCAGCTTACGCTCCTGGTCTACAGTCCACTGCATGGCGTTGCCATACCATTTGTCGTGGTTCTTGATGCCAATCCGCTGCACCAGCTCAGCCTTGCCTTCAGGCAGGATGCGCTCAACGAAGCATGTGTTCTTCATGCCGTCTTTCAGCGCCTTCAGATGCGCCTGAGCGACATAGAGCAAGGGCAGGGCATCCGTAGGCTTGTACTTCTCTACGCCGAACGTGGCTACATTCGCATGGTTGGTGGAACCCCATGAACCAAGACGGAAGGTATCGGTCAACGCCCGCATTGAGGGCAGCTCATACAACCGTGCGAAGCCTTTGTTCTGCAGGCTGACGAGGGTGTTGCCCGAGATAGCCATGCCCTGGAAGGCCTCGTGTGCCTTCTTCTCCATCGGCGCCACTTGTTTGCACACCCACTTAGAGAAGATCTTCTTCTGCAGCTCTTTCTTTGCCAAAGCCATCTGCTGCTGGAAAGCGGGAGCGGCATGCAACCGGGCTATGACGGCGCTTGCTGCCAGTCGGGCAGCGGCCACATCGCTCTCGTAGTGGTACCCCGTGATGACGCGACTCTCGCCATAGCTGTAGGCATGTTTCAACAGCGCATCAGCCCTGTCGGGGAAGAGCTCGGTCAAGAGGAGCGCCGTACCCCATCCGCGACCGGAATGCGCAGAAGGGTAGGAGCCGGTGTTGCGCAATTCCTTCTCCTGAGTCCGGTCGGAGGGATGCGCGTTGAACTGTACGTAGGGCCGCTTGCGCTTATACCTGCGCTTGGCTTCCAAGATGGATTTCTCAATATCCCAGCAAGCGTAGGAAACGAGCTTGTAGGTCTCCGGGTAATCCTTGCTTGAGAGATAATATCCGAGTACGGGCTCAAAGCCTTTCAGAATGCTGTCGGGCTGCCAGTAGGCATCAAAGGCAGCCTCCTTGCCGCGGTCTGTTGCTCGCTGCGACACGCCCCACTGATAGCGGTTGAAATCGGCCAGCCAGGCAATGCTTGAGGTGTCGGGTGGTGCCGGCAGGTAACGGTAGGCATCGGGCTCCTGAGACTGGGTGAGGAACGAAGGACGATCCACGATAGCTTGCGCTTGGGTTTGCATGGTAAAACCCGTGGCAATGATTAATATTGAGTATTTAGCTTTTATGTTCATAAGTTCTTATAGATGAAGGGCGTCGTCATTTGTGTTATTTGTCAAAAAAGCCTGAGGAGTATCAGGGTTTGAAGTCAGCTCCGTCGACTTTCAGATCGGTGAAATCAGTAGTGAAAGCAGACTGGGTGTAACTGTTTCCGTACCGGTCGGTAGCTGTCACCGTGACACGGGCATTAGGGTTCTTCAATTTGTACACGAAGAGATGCTGGCAGTAGGCACGGAAGTGGGCGGGAGCTCTATGACGCACGCCGATAAGGTATCCGGGTGCCCAAGCATCGTGACACACCTTGGGCTTTGATTTTGTGCCTTGCGTCATCGTCACTGGCGCTCCGTTGTCCTCTGTGACCGTAACCTTCCATTGCGGGTCCCAGTTCCAGATATTCGCCACGACATATCCGGAGGGCAGTGGTGTCTTGTTCCCGAAATGGCAGGTACCATATTGCCCGCCGAACGTCGCGTCGCCATGGTGCAGCCTTATCTGAAAGTCGCGCGGATGGTCTTTGTAAGCATCGGGGACATTGACCGTGCGGTACCAGTTGTTCACTATTTTGTTGCCGTCAATCTCGTAAACTGAGTAGCCGTTTGGTGTTCCATCGCTGTTGGCGGTCGTCCACCAGAAGGCCCCGCAGGCGGCAGCGTGGATGCGCTCCTCTGTCTTGATGGGTTGGGCGATTGTGCTATGGCGCATGTAGTGGGTGTGGCCAGCCATGAGCAGACGGTTAGGATAAGCGGCAAGCAGTTTCAGCATCTCGTCGCGCCCGGTGGGCACGACTGGTGTCTCGTCGTCGCTGTTGGCCCCGGTAGTATGGCTCATGGGAATGTGATACCCGACAATGATCAGCTTCGACTTGTCCACATGCCTCAGGTCCTCCTTCATCCAAGCCAACTGCTCCGCGTCGATGTTGCCTAAATGATCATAGCTGATGCCGGAGGTGTACTTGACATTGTTGAGAGCGATGAAGTGGACGTCGCCTTTGTTGAAGGAGTACCACGTTGGTCCCCAGTATTTCTCATATTCATCAGCCGTGCGCGGTGCCGTGTCCTTATCGCTTCCTTCGACCTTGAAGTAGTCGTGGTTGCCAATGACCGAGAAGAACGGAATGCCTAAGTTTGTGATTTCAGAGTGCATACCATTCTCGAGCCAGGCACATTGTTCGTGCACTTCGTCGCCTAAGCACCATCCTACGACAGGCAGCGTGCTTCCGGCGATGGTCTGCTTCATGGCGGGCACGGTCTCGGCGGTGAATCGGTTGTACGATTTCTCCGATCGCACCTGCGGGTCTGTTATGAGCAACAAGCGGAAATGGGTATCGTTGCCGGTATGTTGGCCTAAGACGAAGTTGTACTCCTGCTTGTCCTTGCTGAGTGGTTGAAAGAATCCTTTGCTGTCAGGCTCGTAGCCTTTAGGATTCGTATAGAAAACGAACTTAGCCCCGGTATGGCGATTCAGGCGATAAATACCGTTTCTGTTGGTTGTGACACACCGGTAGCCGTCACTGACGACGACACCGGCTATACCCCGGCCCTGGTTGTCGGTGACGTGACCGAATATTTTGCTCATCAACGGGCTGACTGTCTTCGCTGGCAGAGAGATGGTCATCAGCAGCCACACCGTCATGGTGAGAAGTTTTCTCAATATCATTTCTTCTGTTTCTTGTATGAATTATTGTTACCGTTTCTTGGCCGGTGAGAAGGTCGTACCGTCGACCTTGCACTCGCTGAAGTCGGTTGTAAACGTCGACTGCGTGTATTTGTTCCCGTAGCGGTCTGTTGCCGTAACAACGACACTTGCATTGGGGTTCTTCAGCTTATAGAGGAAGAGGTGCTGGTTGTAGGCTTGAAAGTCGGAAGCTTTGCGCCCACGTTCACCAATGAGATAGCCGTCGCTCCATGCGTCGTTGGTAATCTTCGGCGAATGTTTCAGACTCTGCTCCATTTCGACAGGCGTACCGCCATCCTCAGAGATGGTCACCTTCCACTGCGAATCCCAGTTCCAAACATTGGCTACAACGTAATCCGACGATAAGCCGTAGCTGTAGTCGCCATCGGAGAAGTCACCCTGCGTCAGTCGGATGTTGTCAGGCATGTTTTCATTTGTGTTCACCCAATGGTTGTTGACAATCTTGTTGCCTTTGATCTCATAGGTAGAGAAGCCGTTGGGCGCACCGTCGCGGTTAATGGTCGACCACCAGAAGGCACCGCATACAGCGGCATGAATGCGCTCCTCAATCTTAATCGGATTGTTCGTCACACTGTGGCGCATGTAGTGGGTATGGCCGGCCATCAGCAAACGGTTAGGATAGGTGGCCAGCAGGTTAATCATCTGGTCGCGGGTCGTATTCGCCGACTTGTAAGTCATTGGGATATGATAGCCGACAATCACCAGCTTCGACTTGCTGACGTGAGCGAGGTCCTTACGCATCCAGTTGAGCTGAGCCTCGTCGATATAGCCATTGTCATTGTACTTCGTACCGGAAGAGTACTTCACATTGTTGATGGCGATGAAGTGAACGTCACCCTTGTTGAACGAGTACCAGGTAGGACCCCAGTATTTCTCGTAATCCGACATGGAGCGTGGCTCGGTGTCGCTGTTGTTGACCTTGAAGTAGTCGTGATTGCCAATGGCGGAGAAGAAGGGAACGCCCATGCCCGTCATGAGCTCGTGCATTTGTTTCTCATATTGCGGGCACTGCTCGTGTACGTCGTCACCTAACGACCATCCCACAACGGGCAGCGTGGCGGATGAGATGAAGTTCTTCATGGCTGGCACCGACTCCTGACGGAAGCGGACCATCGACTTGTCTGACCGCACCTGCGGGTCAGTGATGAGCATGAGATAGAAGTGGGTATCGTCGCCTGTGGCCTTACTTAACTTAAAGTCATAACGCTTGGTAGCGCTCGATAAGGTCTGGTAGAATCCTTTGTTGTCGGGCTCATAGCCTTCCGGGTTCGTATAATAGACGAACTTGGCGGCTGTGTTGCGCTTCATCTGGTAAACGCCCTGCTGGTCGGTGGTAACTACCGTATAGCCATCAGTGACGACAACGCCGCTCACAGCCTTGCCATCCTGGTCGGTGATGACGCCGTAGAGGTCATTGCCATCCTTGATGGTGATTTCTGTTGAAGGTTTGTCCGGCGTTGTCGGCTTCGTGGGTTCGGTGGGGTCGTCTGAGCCTCCGCCACACGACGCAAGCAGCGATATTGGCAGCAGCAGTAGTATAAAGAGTGTCTTAAATAAGGTTTTGTTCTTCATAAAGTGTCTATTGATTTAGTGTTGTTTTCACTATATACTACAAACAGTAAACCCGTTCAGGCAGCATGAGGCCAGCCTGAATGGGATTACTGTTGATTTATATGGTTATAGATATTGCGTCACGACAATGACTTTATTGTGTCACGACAATGTCGTCGAGCGCATAGCGGCATCCGTAGACCTGGCCCTTTTCGTTCTTCTTACCAAGCTCATTGTTGTGGCAGGTGATGGTGATCTTCGTGTCAGCCGTAGCACCGGTGATGACCGTACTGATGTTCTCCCACGTGGAGGTCTCTTTGTTCTTGGTCATACTGACAGCGCCCTGCAGCGCATAGGTAGGATTCTGAACCGTACCCGGACCCTCGACCTTGATGTCGATGACGACGCCGAGCTCCAGCTCCTGCGGGTACTTGGCTGCACGGAAGGACAGATGAATCTTGCCGTTTGCGGGTACCATGCTGCCTAATGCCGGTGTTGTCAGAACACCCGGTACGCTGGTCTTACCCAGCTTCACGAATCCAGGACGTTCGTGTACTTCATCACCTGACCAACCCTCGAGGCCACGCGACTTGACGAAGGCTTCGTTCCATGGGCAGGTTGGACCAAGCAGGTCACCGGCCTCGCTGGTAGGATTACAGGTAGATTGCTTATCGGCTGTACCGTCTCTCTTACCGGTAGCATCGGTGTGCCATCCTGAGAACATGATACCTTTCTCACCGGTGATGAAGTTGCCACCCCAAATCATGAGATCGAAGTGCTGCTCCAAGATAATGGCACCGACAACATTGAAGTTGGCAGATGTCACGTCAATGGAAGTGTCGTCAGCCATCAAGCTCACGGTAATTTCGCCGCTGCCCTCTGGTGTACCTGTGATAGGAATGTTGATGGTTCCGTTCTCACCGGTCAGCGTTGCGGTAACAGGCTCAGCCTGAAGTCCGCTTGCGCCGTCGCCGCTAAGTGTCGGTGTGATGGTCACCTTCTGGCCCTTGTAACCGTAGGTGTAAGGCACTACGATGTTGGTACCGGCAGCGCTCTTGCCAACCTGCAGGGTTGCGCTGAGCGACGGAGTGCCAAGTATGGTAGCGTGACCGGCATCCTGTACGACCTTTGTCACCAGATTCTGGCCGGCAGCGGTTACCGTGAACGAATCGGTACGCTCACCCGAGATGTTGTGGTCAACGGTCACCGTAATCTTCTCGCGCGTGCTTCCGTCACCTACACCCGACGTCTTGTCGAAATGAATCCACGTCGCATTTGAACTGATTGTCCAGTCGCCCGACGCACAGACGGTGTACTCTTTGCTTTCAGGAGTATAGGAGAACTCCATCAGATGATCACTGCAGAGCAGTACTTTGTCGTCATCGTCGGAGCATGCGCTCAGCGTGGCCACTAACACGAGAGCCACGGCGTATGCTGCATATTTTATGAAACTATTGATCTTCATCATTTCCAACCGTAATTTTGTTTGAGATTCGGATTATTGACAGTAGCTGAGACGGGGAGCGGGTGGACATACTTCTTGTCTTCCCACTTGTAGTTGTTAATCCTATAGAGTCTGCCCTCAGTGTCAGACCACTCATAGAACTTCGTATTGCTCAGGTCGATATAGGTTATTCCGGATGTCTTCTTGGACGGAGCCTTGTCTACGACTTCCAGGTCGACCTTGCCGTCGCCGTTGGAGTCAATAGCCTTTCCTTTCTGTCCAATGTAGATGCTGCCGTAAGGATGCTCGAATATCTTGCCCTGACCCCAGCGCATGAGGTCGTTGTAGCGCATGCCGCCGCACTCGAAGAAGAGCTCGATGCCACGCTCACGGCGTATCTCGAGAATCCAGGGATCGGTCACCGTGTTGTCGAAGTAAGCCTCCATGTAAGGATCGGCAGAGGTAGGTGCATCACCCTTCACGCCGGCGCGCTCACGGAGCAGACGGATGGTTTTATCCCAAATAGCGGTGGTCATCTGGCCTAACTCAGCCTTTGCCTCAGCCTCGTTGAGCAGAATCTCACCATAACGGATGATGGAGATGGAGTTGTAAGAGCGGCCGACGCCCTCGCACTGCTCATCGGGAATACTCCACTTGATGATCTGATAGCCGGTCATTGACACGTTCCATGACGGTACGGTAAGCTTGTCTACGCCGCCCACTTTCTTGGTATACCCTGGAGGCATCATCGACTGTGCCAGACGGTAGTCACGGTTCTCGAAATTCTGAGCAAACGTCTTCGTCTTATAGTTGGCATCGTCGGTAAAACGTGTACCGTCACGGTTCAGATAGGTGTTGACGAACTCCTGCGTAGGAGACCAACGGGCGGTATTGTTACCGGGAGAGACGAACAGGTTGGACAGGTCGTGCATAGCGCCATACTCTGAGTTATACTCCTTGGCCCAGATAATCTCCTGCTTGACCGGTGTCTCCTGCAGGAAGATATAGTGGTAGTCGGATTCCGGCTTACCGGTGTTGTACAGACTGAACTTACCCGAGTTCATGATTTCCTCAGATGCTTTCACGCACTCTTCGAGGTAGCGGGTTGAGCCGTTTGCCTCTTTCCAAGGTTGGTTGGTCGATGGATTGACCGAGTGGTATTTGCGGTAGGTTCCTTCGTACAGACAAATGCGCGACTTCATACCTAATGCCATCCAGCGGGTGACAGAGGTGTTGGCATAATCCTGGATATTCTCGCAGGCGAAGTTGATGTCGGCGAGCACGCTGTCCATGACGAGCTCACGGTCGTCACGTTTCTTGTAGAGGGCTGTGGTGTCGTTGGCATCAATCGTATTGCTGTACCATGGCACGTCGCTATAGGTCTTCACCTTGTCAAAGTAGAAGTAGGCACGCCAGAAGCGGGCAATGCCACGATAGTGGTTCAGCTGCTCGGCAGAGCAAGTGCCCTTGGCTTTGTTAATATGCTCAAGGAAGTAGTTGACGCGGAACAGATTCTTCCAGGAGCTGTAGGTCCATCCGCCCTCCTTGTTCACCGTGTAGCTCGGCAGAAGGAACTCTGAGTCGGAGCTGCGGGCGATGTAGTCGTTCACACCGGCACCACCTGTCGTGAGGTCGGTAGCACTTGGGGTAAAGTCGAAGTACAGACCATTGGCATAAATCTGAAGCTGTTTCTCGTTTTCGAAGAACTTCTCAGAGTCAATCTTTGATACTGGAGTCTTGTCCAGGAAATCATCGCAAGAACCTAATGCCAGTGCCGCAAGTGCAAGACAAATATATATCTTTTTCATTTTCATTGTGCACTATATTAATGTCATTATAAGTAATGTGTTCACTGCTTGTGCTTTCATACAAAAACACTAGAAGGAGATGTTCAGTCCGAAGGAGATCGACTTGGTCATAGGATAGCTATAACCAGATCCTCCAACCTCGCTTGAACCACCGGTCCATCCTTCAGAGTCACCTGAACCGATGACCTCAGGATCATAGTTCTTAGCATGCTTGTGGAGCGGAGTGAAGGTGAGGAGGTTCTCGCCGGAGAGATAGCACATGACGTCGGTCAGACCAATCTTCTTGATGAACGTTGAAGGCAACGTGTAAGAAAGCGTGATGGTCTTCAGACGGAGATAGCTTGCATGCTGCATGTAGCGGTTGTTGGCTACGCTCATAGGACCACGCGAAGAGTTGGCGATATAAGCGCGCAGACGCGGCCAGTAAGCATTCGGATTGGTGATATTGCCATTCTCGTCGACGCCGGCACGGTTGCTTGCGCTCTGCCAGGGCAGGTCGTAGCCGTAGCCACGTCCGTACTGACCCCAGAAGAGTCCGGCCTCGGTGTTAGGCATCCAGTCGCGTTTGCCAACACCCTGCCAGAAGGTCTCAAGGCCAATGCCGTTCCAGCTGGCACCAATGGTGAAGCTGTAGAGGTAGCGCGGCGTGGTGTTACCAATCTTGATCAGGTCGCCATGGTCCTCAAGCGTATTGTTGCCATTGTCAATTTTCTTGTCGCCGTTGACATCGCGGAACTTCAGGTCACCGGCTTCCCAAACCTGTCCTTTCTGGTTGAAGTTCTTCAGCCAGCTCTGGTCAGCATGGTTGGCAATATCGTCAGCGTTCTGGAAGAGGCCTTCGATGTCGAAGCCCCAGATTTCGCCGAGCTCTTTGCCCTCATAGTAACCCGTGCAGGTGTTGGTGCGAGCCGTATATTTCGTAATCTTACTCTTGGCATCCCACAAAGCAGCCTTCACATGGTAGTTGAACGGATGGCCGGCAAGCTCGAAGTTGTCTCTCCAGCCGATGCTCAGCTCCCAACCGTTGGTCTTCATGTTGGCGTTGTTGCCCTTAGGCGGGTTGTTGCCATAGACAGCGGGGAGTTCAGGACCGACGACATACATGTCGCGCGTGTCTTTGCGATAGATATCAAACGAGAAGTTGAAGCGGTTTTTGAACATGTCGACATCCAAGCCGAGGTTGTAGGTGATTACCTTCTCCCAAGTCAGACCGGTAGGAATCGGTGAAGGAGCCTGGGTGGTGAGCACCTGCTGACCGTTGAGGATAGCGCTGGTTGAGTGAGTGATGCTCATGATAGAGAGGTAAGAATAAGGATCCACCAGTCCGTTGCCGGCCTCACCGATAGAAGCACGCAGCTTAAGGTTGTCGAGGAACTTGTCTCTTGCACTTTGCATCCAAGGCTCCTCAGAGATACGCCATCCGGCAGAAGCTGATGGGAAGAAACCCCACTGCTGATCGGTCGGGAACTTGGAGCTGCCATCGTAGCGGCCGGAGGTCTCAATGAGGTAGCGGCCTTTCCAGTTATAGTTCAAGCGATAGAAGAAACCGACGTAAGACCAGTCGTAAGAACCGTTGTCGCCGAGGTAGTACATATCGCTGTCGGTAAAGTTGAAGTTGGGCATGTCGGCGAACAGCACACCGTTGCGCTGTGCGCGTGTGGTGCGGTAATTCTGCTTCTCCAGGTTCCAACCACCCATACCTTTGAAATAGTGTCCTCCCTTAAGCTTCGGAGTCCAGTCGAGGGTAGCATTGGCAGCCATATACTCGGTGTCGTAGTAGCGCTCCTCGTAAGCATCATAGTCAGCGTGCGTGGTCCATTCCTCTGTCGGAGAAATCTTGGCGTAGATGGTGTTCGTAATCTGGTTGCGTGTGGTGTGTGCGCGCCTATAGGTGAAGTCGCCTTTAGCCTGCAGCACGTCTTTGATGATGTCGGCAGTGAGGGTCGTCGTGTTGGTTAATCTTGCCCATTTCTGCTTACGCCAGGATGTGCCGTCAGCAAAAGCGGCATAGCCGGTGTATACAGCGGCTTGCGTCCAAGAGCCATCCGTGTTGCGCAGTGTGGCCACAGGGAATCCCTGGGTGACAATCTGGCGCTGGATAGGAATACGGTTGTTGAGGTCGCGGTCATAGGTATACTGCACGATAGGCTCATAATAGTCGGCGATATACACATCCGTGTTGTTGGCCAGGTTCAACCACTTGTTGAGCTTGATGGTACCCTTTGCACGGAGGTTGTAACGGTTGAAGTGCTCGTCGCCGACACGGTAGATACCGTTGTTGCCATAGTAGCCGCCAGAGATGTAATAGGTGGAACGGTTGGAGCCACCGCTGACGCTGACGTTATGCTGTGTAGAGAAGTCGGTGTCACGATAGAACTCCTTGAACCAGTCGGTATTGCCAAAGTAGTCGTAGTAACCATTGGCATTAAGGCGCTGCTTCTCAAGGTTAGGATTGGCATTGCGTACTTTCAGTTCCTCATACCAGTCGTCCCAGCTCACCCAGTGCTTACCGAACTCATTGTTGATCTTTGAAGGGTAGACGCCCTTCGAGTTCAACCATGCTTCGGCATAGTCGTTGGCATACTGCAGACCGTTGGTCACAACGTCGTAGTCGACGGTGCGCTTGATGGCAGACACCTGGCCACTGTATTTGATGACGGGCTTACCGGCCTTGGCACTCTTGGTGGTGACGAGAATCACACCGAAGGCACCACGTGCACCGTAGATGGCAGCTGAAGAAGCATCCTTCAATACGGAGACGCTCTCAACATCGTCGGGGTTGACCTGCGAGAGGCTGCCCTCCACACCGTCGATAAGGACGAGTGCACCACCACCGGCACCGATGGAGTTTACATTACCACGGATGTGGATTGAACCGCCCTGGGTGGAACGACCGTCGCTCTGTGTAATGGTCAAGCCAGGAATCTGACCCTGCAGTGAACGGGTGATGTTGGTGTTGGCACGATTCTCCACGGCATCGCCGCTCACCTGATCGATAGCGCCGACGATATCGCGTTTCTTCTGTACACCGTAACCCACGACGACAAGCTCGTCGAGGCTGTTGTTGTCCTCGTCAAGGGTAATGGTCAGATTGTTTTTAGCCTTAACGTCCTGATCCTTAAATCCCACGAAGGAGACATGCAGGAGGTTTTTAGGATTTTGAAGCGTAATGGTAAAGTTACCATTAATGTCTGTCACGGCACCGTTTTTCGTACCGGCTTCCATGACGGTTGCACCTGTGAGTGGCTCCCCTTTGGAGTCGATCACGCGACCTTTGTATATGTTCTGAGCCATTACACAATTGGCAATCAAACATATCAGCATCAGGCCGAATGCTCGTTTTAGATTGTTCATAAGCTTGAATTTAGTTTAATTTGTACATTGTCTATGTCTATTGTAGTATCGATTATCTGTTGATGGTTTATGGCTTGGAAGCGTTTGCCGCTTTCCGGATGGAAAAGAACACATTTGGTGGTTTCATAACAAATGTCATATAATCTATAGTTATTTGGTTTACTGCAATTCCGATGCAAATTTAAGGCAATTTTATAGATTTAGGGATAAACCTTAAGAAATATTTTTTCAAACGTTTGCGGGAACGTTTGAAAAATTTCAATCGTTTGTAAACGAAAGCCTCATTCAACGATGAAAGGAGTGCCACGGCAGTGCGTCTTTCATATCTGTCACGAAAAATCAAGGCTTCATTGCGAGTTGATGATGGTTTCATGGCGGTGTTCGAAAGTTCCGCTAATGTGTTGCGAAAGGCAGATTGGTGCTTTACGAAAAAAGGTCCACCCTTGGCGGATGGACCTTTGATGATGTTTTCAAGACGCTATGCCATGCGCATGAGTGCGACGGCAGAGCGAGTTGATTAGTCGGTTGATGCGAGTTAGTTCGACGACAGATGCTTGGTGAGGAACTTATGCGACTCGAGCATCTCCTTGGGGTCGAGGGCTTTGTCAAGCTCATCCTGCGTCATGAGCTTATGCTCCAGCACGAGATCATAGACTGAGCGGCCGGTCTCGTTGGCTTCCTTGGCAATCTTTGAGCTGTTCTTGTAGCCGATGTAAGGATTGAGTGCGGTGACGATGCCGATGGAGTTCTTCACCATCTCGTAGCAGCGCTCCTTGTTGACGGTGATGCCGAGAACGCACTCGTCGGTGAGGGTGTTGATGGCATTGCTGAGCCACCAGAGGCTTTCGAAGAGGCACTCGGTGATGACGGGCTCCATGACGTTGAGCTCGAGCTGTCCGGCTTCAGCGGCAAAGGTCACTGTGGTGTCATTGCCGATGACCTTGAAGCAGGTCTGGTTGGTTACCTCGGGAATGACGGGGTTGACCTTACCCGGCATGATGCTGGAACCGGGAGCCTTCGGCGGCAGGTTGATCTCATTGAGGCCGCAGCGTGGACCAGAGGCGAGCAGACGCAGGTCGTTGCAAATCTTGGAAATCTTCACGGCGAGGCGCTTCAGTGCACCAGAGTAGCTGACGTAAGCACCCGTGTCGGGTGTAGCCTCCACGAGATCGGGCGAAGAGACAAAGCTCTCACCGGTGAGCTTGCTGAGGTTGGCGGCGCAGAGCTTGGCGAAGCCGGGCACGGCATTCAGTCCCGTACCGATGGCGGTACCACCCATATTAATCTCGTGCAGCAGTTTGACGTTGCGCTCGAGGTTGAGGATTTCCTCCTCGAGGTTGTCGGCGTAGGCGTTGAACTCCTGTCCGAAGGTCATCGGCACGGCATCCTGCAGCTGTGTGCGGCCCATCTTGATGGCGTCGCGGAACTCGTCGGCCTTATAGCGGAAGGCGGAGATGAGGCCGGTGAGTGAGCCAACGAGCGTCTTGTTCATGCGGATGATGGCCAGACGGATGGTTGTCGGATAGACGTCGTTGGTCGATTGTCCGCAGTTGACGTGGTCGTTGGGGTAGCAATACTGGTATTCGCCTTTCTTGTGGCCCATAATCTCCAGGGCGCGGTTGGCGATGACCTCATTGGCGTTCATGTTGACCGAGGTACCGGCGCCGCCCTGCATCATGTCGATGGGGAAGTTCTCGTGGAGCTTGCCGTCGATAATCTCGCGGCAGGCCTGAGAGATGGCGCCTGCAATCTCGTCGTTGATGGTGCCCAGTGCGTGATTGGTCTGCACGGCGGCCAGCTTGACGTAGGCAATGGCGATGACGTAGTCGGGATAGTCGCGCATCTTCTTGCGCGAGATATGATAGTTGTTGATGGCGCGCTGCGTCTGCACACCATAGTAAGCGTCGGCGGGCACCTTGAGCTCGCCCAGGAGGTCAGACTCGACTCTGTATTTCTTTTCTTCTTCCATAGCGGTAATTGTTGTGAAGGGTTAATGAAGATGTTTATTGTTTACGGTTGCAAAGTTATGGCTTTTCGCATGAATCTATTTACAAAAACCCTTCCCCTTTTTGCAAATAACGAAACAGGGGGAGATTTATTTTCGCTATATTCCTTGCGGCTTTGGATTTTATGTCGTATCTTTGCAACCAACTAAAAGGGAGGATATAACTATGGCTTTATCTATCAGTAATGTACCTGTTCTAACGGGTGAAGTGGCAGACCGCTTCGTCAAGGAGGCAGAATACAATGCCAAGCACCTTGCAGGTTCCAAGTATGATGCCAATGCTCAAGCACAGTGCATGAGCATCGTTGAGCGATCGCGTCGTTTCCGGAAATTGTAGCAAACAAAGGAATACCAACCGCGTAGCGGTTGCGGAATATAGCCCGGGGTTGAGCGTCAGCGAAACCCCGGGAAGAGAGGTTTGTCGGTGAGCTTATGCATATTACCCCGTAGGGGTTCCGGCGAAACGATTGCAGAGATACGTCATTTATCGTCCAAAAACCTTTGGTCTACCAAATGATCTATTGCGCTGCTATGTCTTGCCGCAACCCCTCCGGGGTAAAATGAATAATTCCACCGTTGAACCCTACCCCGGGGAATCGCTCAGTCGCTTCGCTCCTTCGCTCATCCCCGGGCTATTCACCGCAACCGCTCCGCGGTTGGTAAACTACCCCTCCCTTCGGGGGTATCAAGTATCTGCGTGAGACGTTTGGCGCTTTAGAAGCACTTGATGCGGTACATGAAGCCGAGCTCGATGCGCGAGGTGCTGTAGTCCTCCAGTCCGCACTTCTGGCTGAAGTCGTAGTGATGGCCCACGTAGGCGAGGAAGAGGCGAAGATCCTGATCCTTAACCGGGTAGTACTCCACGCTGGCGATGTAGCCAATCGACTTGCGGTAGTTCTTGAGCTGCTCTATCTTGCTGACGCTGGCGGTCTCATACGTGCCTTTCGCCATGAAGTTCCACCGCGGCACAAACTGCCAGTTGACCTTCGAGATGAGCGAGTTGTAATGCACATCACTGAAATAGGTGTTCTCCTGACCGCCGAGGAAGGCACTGAGGTCGTTGGAGGCAATGCGCAGCCGGTCGAGTCCATCCCACGCACCCATATAGTCGACATACCACTGCACGCGCGGCAGGTTGAGCTTCTGACCGAACACCCACATACGCGAATACTCGTGGCGCGCCTGCGTCTGCAAGCCCCAGCTCCAGCGCGTCTGGAAGCGGCCGCGGAAGAAGTTGCCGTTCCAGTTGACGATATAGGTCAGCGGACTGTTGCTCTTCTCCAGATGGCGCACGCCGCCATTCGCGTCGGTGACGGCCTTGGCATCAGCACCATACTCATCTTTGAAACTGCCGTTGTTGGCATCCGACACCTCCACGGCAATCTCCTGCGAGGGCACGGGATGGTAAGCCACCACCAGACCGGCCATGAAGTTATCCATATTGTCGACCATGTCGGAATACTGATAGATATACATCGGGTTCTCGTCGAACTCATGACCGCCCCATATCTGACACATCTTACCGCCCATGACGGTGACCTTGTCGCTGAGGTTGTAGCCCACCATCATGATGTCGGTGGCCTTGGCGAAGTTATCCTCTGACTGTGCGTTGTTGGCCTTGTTCATGCGGTGGCGCAGTCGGTAGAACAGCTTTGGCGTGATGTTGCCTTTGATCTCGAGCCGTAGCTGTTTATTGGCCAGTTTACTGCTCCAGGTGTGGCCGTCGTAGATGGCTTGCGCCGAGGCGGCATAGTTGAAGTAGACGTTGAAGGCGTCGTTTTTCTTCTCGAGGTTGGCGATACGCTCGGCCAGACTGGCATAGTTGCCGTCGGGGCCTCCCATGCCCACATTATCTCCCTGGGCGGCAACACCCATCGTGAGGATGAGTGCGGTCGCAAGTGTCATTATTCTTTTCATAAGGTCTTTATTGGTTTTGATGTGGAACGCTGTGCTGGATTAGTATTTCTGGAAATACTCCTGTATCTTCTGCCAGTCGCGCGTCTTGGTGAGGGCGAGCATGAGCAGCACGCGGGCCTTCTGCGGGTTGAGCGTCAGGGCGGCGACGAAGTGGTACTTACTGTCGTCGACCTCACCATTGAGGCAGGTGGGACCGGTGGGCACACGGCTGGAGCGCACGATGTTGATACCCTTGGCGCGGGCCTGCAGCGCCACGTCGAACACATCCTTGTAGAAGTTGCCGTCGCCGACACCGGCCAGCACGATACCGTCGAAGTTGGCATCCATAAAGGCCTTCATCGGCAGCGGCGAGCAGTTGGCGTAGCCATAGACGATGCCCACCTTCGGCAGTGAGGTGAGGTTGTCGACATTGAACTCGCTCTTCGTGGTGTGCAGATTGGTGATGTCGCGGCTGTAGATGGCCTGTCCGTTGTACACATAGCCCACCTTACCGTAGTTGGCGGCTTGGAAGGTGGCCACGTCGGTGGTGTGCATCTTGGTGACATCCTTGGCGTCGAGCAGCAGGTTGTTCATGCAAACCATCACGCCACGGCCCACTGAGTTGGGACTGGCGGCGGCCACAACACCGGCATAGAGGTTGCCGGGACCGTCGGCGCTGATGGCGGTCGACGGGCGCATGGAGCCGACGAGAATCACCGGCTTGTCGCTGTGCACGGTGAGGTTGAGGAAGTAAGCGGTCTCCTCCATGGTGTCGGTTCCGTGGGTGACGACGACACCGTCGTAGCCCTCGTTGTTGAGCAGTTGGTTGATGCGCTTGGCGAGCTTCAGCCATACCTCGTCGTTCATGTCCTGCGACCCGATGTTGACGAGCTGCTCACCGCTGACGTCGGCCACGTCGAGCATCTGCGGCACGGCTTGGATGAGCGTCTGCACGCCCACCTGTCCGGCGCTGTAGGCCGAGTTGGTGGCCGAGGTGCTCACGCCGGCAATGGTTCCGCCGGTGGCAATGATTCTGATCTTAGGTTTAGCGACAGCTGCGAGGCTCACCATGAAGGTGAAGAGCAGCAGAAGGAGTGAAATGCGTTTTGTTTTCATAATATGGATGGATTAGGTGAATATTGCGATGGATCAGTGCATGAGCAGGGTGATGAGATAGCCCACGCCGATGGAGACGAAGGTGGTGACGAAGCCCGGCAGCTGGAAGCTGTGGTTGATGACGTACTTGCCCACATGGGTGGTGCCCGTGCGGTCAAACTCGAGTGCGGCCACCTCGGTGGGGTAGTTGGGCAGGAAGAAATAGCCGTTGACGGCGGGGAACATCGCCACGAGCAGCATCGGGTTGATGCCCAGGGCGATGCCGACGGGGTAGAGGGTGGTCACGGTGGCGGCCTGCGAGAAGAGCATGATGCTCATCAGGAACAGGGCCACGGCGAAGAGCATCGGCGCGGTGGAGACCATACCTGAGAGCGCTTGGTTGATGGCCTCGGCATTGCCGGTGTAGAAGGTCGAGCCCATCCACGCCACGCCGAAGATGGCGATGACGGCATTCATGCCGGCCATGAAGATGTTGCCTTTGGGCAGCTCCTTCACGCTGGTCTTGCCGACGAGCAGAATGAGGATGGCGTCGCTCATCATCACCATCTCAATGGTCTCGCTCATCGTCACGCCTTCGGGGCGCAGCGAGGGCACAAAGCCGAACAGCACCACGAGGGCCACGCCGAGGAAGAAAGCCAATACGGCATGCAGCGCGCGAGGGTTGTGCTCGGTCTCGGCTTCCTTCAGGTTGTTGGCGTCGGCGTCGGGGTCGATGAGGCCCTCGCGCACGCGGCGCTGATACTCCGGGTCGTCGACGAGCTCCTTGCCGACATGGTTCTCGATGAAGGCAGCCACGAGGATGGCGATGAGGCTGGCCGGCAGACAGACGAGGAGGATGGTGCCGAGCTCAATGCCTTTGCCGCCAAGCAGGTCGGTTGAGATCATGGCGGCCATGGCGGCTGAGACGGGACTGCTGGTGATGCCCAGCGAGGCGGCAATGACCGAGAGACTCATCGGACGCTCGGGCCGCGTCTTGTTGGCTTGGGCTATCTCGCTGATGATGGGCAGCAGACTGTAGCTGGTGTGGGCGGTGCCGGCAAAGACGCAGAAGGCAAAGCAACACAGCGGACCATAGTAGGTGATGTGGTCGGGGTGACGGCGCAGAAACTTGGCGGCGCGGCCAACGAGGTATTCCAGTCCGCCAGTGGCCTGCAATGCGGCCGAGGCGGTGATGACGGCGATGATGATCAGCATCACGTCGATGGGTGCCTTGCCCGGAGCAAGGCCGAAGACATAAACGAGGATGAAGGTACCGAGCATGCCATAGATGCCCAGACCAACGCCGCCCACGCGCGCACCAATGAAGATGAACGCTAAGACAATGAGCAGTTCTATCAGGATGAGAGTGGTTGCCATATAATGTTGTAGATTGGTTTTCGGTGCAAAGATAAGGGATTAGTTGGGAATATTTTTAAGAATGTCGCGCCCTTTTTTGTAAATTACAAAACTAATCGCTATATTTGCCGCATCGAAACTATATGAGCAGTCGCGGAAACCTCAGCTTACCCCAGCTTGCCGAACGTTACCACATCCGTGATATCTTCGGGGGCAGCGTCGCCTACTTCTCTTCCAAAGAAGGCGGCCAGAGCGACTTGCGCTCCTACACCAACAGCATCAGCTGTCACGAACTGCACCTCATCCGTTCGGGGCGGGTTTCGGTTGCCGTTGGCGGTGATAGCCGTGAGCTGCATAGCGGTGACCTGATGCTGCTGCACCCCTTCCAACCTGTCGACTGCTCATTTCCCGATGATGCGACGACCGAGGGTCTGCTTCTCGAGGACGGCTTCTATCAGCAGCTCCTGCAGCTCGACGGCAGCGACTCCCCGCTGATGCCCAAGGAGGGCGACGGGCCCTGCGTCTATCATCTCGACGCGGCGCAGGTGGCTGAGCTCAGCGGCATCTTCCAGCAGATCAGACGGACCATCCATTACGTACATATATATAAGGTGGAGATGTTGCGGTCGCTGGTGCACGTGTGTCTGCTCTTCATCAGCGAACTGCCCTTCGACCACAATATCGTAGCGCCCGACCTCCGGCATAAGCAGGACATCCTGAAGATTTTCTTTTTCCTGGCCCGCAAGCACTTCCGGCAGGAGCGTCAGATTGGCTTCTACGCCGACAAGCTCAACATCACCACGACCTATCTCAGTCGTGTGGTGCGCGAGCTGACGGGCAACACCATCAACAACTATCTCAACAACCTCGCCTTTGAGGAGGCTTGCAACCTGCTGAGGTCGGCCGACATGCCCATGGGCGAGATTGCCTTCACCTTGGGCTTCAGCGACCAGAGCGCCTTCACCAATTTCTTCAAGTCGCACGCCGGGTGCTCGCCGAAGGAATATAAAAAGTTGGGAAGGCGGTAGTTTGATAGAAGTCCAGAAGTCCAGAAGACAGAAGTCCAGTCATTACAGTTAGCAGTAGTAGGAGCGGCGGCATTCCAGCCGCCGAAACAACCAGTGTAGTGGCCGGTCTTGTGCCGGCTACCAGCCGCATCGCGATACCATAGCTATCGCGATTTAGCCTTCTTTCCAACGCTCATTCTTTAGTTCTTCCCCCTTCATCCTTTAGTCATTCTCCTTTCCCCCTTTAGCCTTTCTCCCTCTTCAACCGCTCTATTTCTTCTTCTTTTGCTTGATAAGCTTTGAGGGCACGCTGCTTCAAGTCATCGTATTTGGCTTTCCATTTCGCGGCTTCGCCCTTCCATTTCGCTGCTTCGGCTTTCCATTTGTCGGCTTCGGCCTTCCATTTCGCTGCTTCGGCTTTCCATTTGTCGGCTTCGGCCTTCGCTTGCGTCAGTTGCTGCTGCAGGGCGGGAACAGATTGCTCAAGTTCGGCGAGATGGCGGTCCTGCTGCTCGCGGTAACCGGTACGGGCCTGGTGCATGCGCTCTTTGATGCCACCCTCGGTAACAAACGACTTCTCGAGACTTTCCATGTATTTGTTCATCATCGTGTCCACCTGAAAGCACAGCGTGAGGCCGATGTTCGCCATCTCCTCGGCCGACCACTTATTGAAATACGGTTCGTAGTCGCTGATCTTGTTATGGCTTTTGGTGAAGTCCTGCATGGGTTGAAAGCGCGTGTCGTCAGGCGTCCACTTGTGTAGTTCCCTTGTATTGATATAGTCTAAATAGTCCGACCGCAACTCCCCGATGCTTGCCCTGGCAACATTCAACAGCCTTATCTCCGTCTCGGTAGACGTCTTGCCGTCCTCGCTGCCCTCCACGATGTTCTGCTTCCCGCTGCGCGCTGCCTGCACCATCTGGTCGACTGTGCGGTCGCCGTATTTCGGCAGAAACCGTTCGCAGAAAACGTAGGTCATTTGGTAGAGCACCTCGCTCTTTTGGTAGAACCAGAGGTCCTGCCATTTCGTTACCCGTCGAAAGATGCTCTTGAAAGGCTTGGGGGGCTTGGTGGGGGTATTGGGATTGCTGGGGGTGCTAAGGCTATTAGGGCTATTGGGGTTGCTGGGGTTGCTGGGGGTGGTGGTGGTTTTAGTCATAGGCGTTTTCTTTGGGTAACGAGGGGAAAGGGCGGTTATTGTGGCTGGTGCTTGTTTTTTTATAGTTTTTTCTATAGTGTCTATAGTTTCTATAGCTTCTATAGTATCTATAGCTTCTATAGCTTCTATAGCTTCTATAGTATCTATAGCTTCTATAGTGTCTATAGCTTCTATAGCTTATAGGCTAAACTGCACCGACAGCAGAAACTCTCTCGGGCGGAGACGGTAGCTGTTGGTGAAGATGCCCACGCCGCTGTAGGTCGTCGTGGCGTAAGCCTTCTTGTTGAGCAAGTTGCGGAGCTCGGCCTTGATGCGGATGCCCTTCAGGCGCCACACCGCTGAGGCATCCATGAGAAAGGTGTTAATGGCGGACGATGGCTCCTTGTTCGCAAGAGAAGTGTTGCTCCCTTCCGCCTTCCCCAAGTCGTTGTGATAGAGCACGCCGCTGGCTGTGAGGTCGACGTTGCTGATGGTGGCGGTGAGCTCGAGGCGCTGCGTCCAGTCGAAGAGCGTGGAGGCGGTGTTGTCACCCATCTTCGTGTGGTTCCAAGCGAAGCTGCCGCTATAGTTGACTTCCATGAACGACGGCGAATAGACCACCGACGGCGAGAGCGAATAGCTGCGGTAGCGGTAGTCAATCGTGCGCCCGGCGGCATATTGCTCACCGCGGCTCATGGTGATGGCGCCGTCGAGCGACGTCTTGAGGTGGGCGCGGAAAAAGCCCTTCGACACGACACTGCTCGCCTGCAGCAGGTCGCTGTGGATGTTGTGCTTCAGGTATTGGTAGTAGTAATTGCCGTCGCTCACCTGCATGTCGCTCACCACGTTGCGCCACGTGCGCGACGCCAGGAGCTTGGCGTTGAAGAAGAAATGCTTGATGGTGCGCTTGTAGCTGTAGTCCAGTTGCGACGACAGCGACCGGTTGCGCGGCATGAAGTCGGCGCTTTCGATGAACGTGCGGTAGTCGCTCTGCCGCTCGTCGATGGCGCAGTAATTCCACCCCGCGGTGCGCTCGGCATAGCCAAGGCTTACGCTCCACGAGTTGCGGTTGCCGTTGTCGCGAGTTAGATAGATGTAGGGCTTGGGCAGCAGCATCGTCTGCTGCTGATGGGTGAAGCGGCTCAGCGTAATCGGTGCGGAGAGGTAGAGGCGCCAGAGGTCGGTCTTGTAGGTGAGGTTAGGCTGCAACCCCACGTTCAGATTGGTGTTGTTGGCTTGGGCGACATTGAGGTTCTCGGCCTCGACGTTGCCCGACAAGCTGTATCTCCAATAGCCGTGCGTGATGTTGTAGCCCAGCGAGTGGTTGGTATGCCAGAGGTTGTTGCTGTATTTCAGTTTGCCCGCGTCGACGTAGAGCGCATCCTCGGAATAGTGATAGTCGACGATGGAGCTCCAACTGAGTTGCCCCTCTCCGCGGTTAAAGTTCTCCTGAATATTGGCCTTGACGTTCACCTCCGGGTTGCGCACGCGCTGGCTGGTGGCGCCCTGCGTGGCCTGCAGCTCCGAGAGACCGTCGTGCTGGGCGGCGTTGGCCTTCAGCGTGAACGACCCGTAGTGGGTAGCGGCGTTGATGGTGTGGTTGAGCTCCAGATCGAACTTGTCGGTGATGAGCGTGAGCAGCCGGTCCTCGGTGGTCAGCGCAGGGGTGTCGCCGAGGTAATAAAGCGAGGAATTGCTGGTGTGCTGACGCGTCACCGTGCGGATGTAGCCCACCGACAGGCTGTTCTCCGACCCGCTCTTGGTGCGCGAGAGGCGGTCGATGGAATAGGCCTGCGACGTATTGAAGCGCAGGCGCTCTTCGTCGATGGGCGACTGCAACGTGGGAACGGAGAACCACTGGGGTAGGGTGGCGGCGGTGCCACGGCCGAAGACGATGTAGAACGGCGTGTTCTGCTGCTCAAGGTCGCGCCCGGTGCGGTCGTATTGCGCCGTATATTCCAACTGCCGCTGCTTGCCAATCTGCATGGCCGTGGCATCGCCGCCGACGTGGGTGGGGTCGCCCACGAGCAGGTAAGGCCGCAGAATGGGGATGAGGCGGTCGCGCGCCGAGTCCTTCAGCGTGATGTTCATCGCTACGTCGTCGGTGAAGACGCGGTTGCGCAGCGCCTTCACCGGTTGGTCGTGGTTGATGACCTCGGCCTTCTTCACATCCTTGGCGCGGATGTTGTCGGTGAGTTTGTTGTAGTTGCCCTTGCTCAGGTCGAGGCCCTCCACGGTGAAGCGGCTGAGCTTCTTGCCGTTGTAGCTGATTTCGCCGCTCTTCGCCACCTCCACGCCGGGCAGTTTCTTCAGCACATCCTTCAGCGAGTTGTCGCGTGCGTTGGCAAAGCGCGTCAGGTCGTAGGTGATGGTATCCTTACGCTGCAGCACGGGTGATCCCTTCACAGTAATCTCCTTCAGCCGGTACGACTGCTCGCTCAGGGCGATGACGTTGCCCTGCGGCTTGGTCAGGGGCACCACCCGCTTGCCGTAGCCCATCATCACAGCCTGCAGCTGGTCGCCGTCCTCACGGGTGGCCTGCAGGCTGAAGTGGCCCCGCTTGTCGGTGCGGCTGAAGGTGATGGTCTTGCCCTGACGCTTCAGCATGACGCTGACGCCCTCGAGCGGCCGGCCTGAGAGCGAGTCGACCACCTGCCCCGTGATGGCTTCCTGAGCCAATGCGGGGAGGGAAAGAAAGAAGAGAAGGAGTGTGAGGAGGTGCTTCATTGATAGCTGACGGCCGACGGATTATTCCTCTTTTTCGATAGGGTTAGAGGGTGCCACCTTTTTCATGTAGTCTTTTAATTGTTTCTGCCATTCTTCATCTCCACCTTCGATTCTTACGCCCTTTACGCTCAGCGCCTCGCCCGGCGTGACTTCACGCAGAGCCTTGAGGTAGTCCTTGAGAGAGACAGTCTCGTAGCGTTTCATTCCCTTGATGGTCTTGATGGGTTCCGAGCCATTGGGCTGACTCATGCCCGTAGCCTCGAAGACATACTGCCGCTCGCTGTCGTAGGCGCGCAGGATGAGGCCGGGCAGTCCGCAAAGCTTCCACGGACCGTAGCTCAGGGGAATGTCCTCGGTGTACCAAGCCAGCCACTTGCGGCCCTTGAACTGCGTCGTGGCCAGCGTACAGCGGTAGCCGAGGATAGTGGCTACGCTGTCGGAGACGATGTGCCACTGCGGTTGCTTGGTCTTTTCGTTAACACGGAACTCAGATATGAGAACGTTGTCGAAAAACGAAGTCTGACCCTCGGGATAGTTCTGATACACACACCAAGAGATAGTGCCCATGGGACTGCTGCTCACTCTAACGACGCCGCCGGCATCAATCCCGCTGGCGCGGAGGAGCGAGTCGTACTTCTCCTTAGTGTAATTGTAGAAGCGGTTGAGGTGCCGTCCGATGTCGAGCCGCATCTCGTCGTTGCCGTAAATGTAATGGTGATGCTCATCGAGTTTGGTGGTATCCTTTACCGACTGTGTCTTGTAGGTGATGCGGTACATCACGCTGTCAATCGCTTCGCGGCTGTCGCTGCCCTTCTGCGCGCTGGCTCCCATCGAGAGCGCAAGCAGCGCGGTGAGGCTGACGAGCAACCTCTTCTGAATTGTTCTCATCTTGCTATTGTTTTGTTATTGTCTTTTCGTTTATAGCCACAAAGTTACGAATTCTTTAGCTAAACGACAGCGGCGGGGGCGGAAAACTGAGCGGCTTGCAGCCCGCCCGTCCCCTCGTTTAATTAAAAAAAATAAAATTATCCCTATATAATAAGGTTATAGCGCGAGTTTTGCTTACTTTTGCCAACCGTTCAACATTAACAGGTTATCAATGCAAGACAATTTAGTGATTGTAGAGAGTCCAGCCAAGGCCAAGAAGATAGGAGAATTCTTGGGCAAGGACTATAAGGTGATGTCGTCGTACGGGCACATCCGCGACTTGAAGAAAAAGGAACTGAGCGTTGATGAGAAGAACCTCAGCCCCGTTTATGAGATACCCGAAGAGAAGAAGAAGGTCGTCGCCGACCTGAAGAAGAACGCGAAGGCCGCCAAGAAGATCTGGCTCGCATCCGATGAAGACCGCGAGGGAGAAGCCATCAGCTGGCATCTGTGTGAGGTGCTGGGATTGGACGAGCAGAAGACCGCGCGCATCGTCTTCCACGAGATTACGAAGCCCGCCATCCTTGAGGCCATACAGCATCCGCGCCATCTCGACATGAACCTCGTCAACGCGCAGCAGGCCCGCCGCGTGCTCGACCGCATCGTGGGCTTCAAGCTCTCTCCGGTGCTGTGGCGTAAGGTGAAGCCGTCGCTCTCAGCCGGACGCGTGCAGAGCGTCGTGGTGAAGCTCATCGTCGAGCGCGAACGCGAGATACAGCATTTCAAGAGTGAGCCGTTCTACCGCGTCAGCGCCGTGTTCCTGCTCAACAACCCCGACGGCACCACGAGTGAGGTGAAGGCTGAGCTCGACCGCCGCTTCAAGACCCACGACGAGGTGGTGGCCTTCCTCAATCAGTGCAAGGGCGCCCATTTCAGCGTGGGCAGCGTGACGAAGAAACCGCTCAAGCGCCAGCCCGCACCACCGTTCACCACCTCCACGCTGCAGCAGGAGGCCGCTCGCAAGCTCGGCTTCTCGGTGTCGCAGACAATGATCATTGCCCAGCGTCTTTACGAGAGCGGACGCATCACCTACATGCGTACCGACAGCGTCCATCTCTCCACGCTCGCCCTGGGTGCCAGCAAGAAGGAAATCATCAAGGACTACGGCGAGCAATACAGCCGTCCGCGTGAGTTTCAGACCCATTCGAAGGGCGCTCAGGAGGCGCACGAGGCCATCCGCCCGACGTTCGCCAACTTGGACGGACAGGAGTGGACCTCGCAGGAGCGCCGACTCTACGACCTCATCTGGAAGCGTACCATCGCCTCGCAGATGGCCGACGCACAGATAGAGAAAACCACAGCCACCATCAATATTGACAACAGCGACGCCCACTTCGTGACCAGCGGTGAGGTGGTGGTGTTCGACGGTTTCCTTAAGGTCTACCGCGAGTCGACCGACGACGAACAGCAGTCCAACGGCGAGGATACCAACCGTCTGCCCGCCATGAAGGAGGGCGACCGGCTCGAGCGCCAGGAGATTACCGCCACTGAGCGCTTCTCTCAGGCTCCGCTGCGTTACACCGAGGCCAGTCTGGTGCATAAGCTCGAGGAGCTCGGCATCGGCCGACCCTCTACCTACGCCACCTTCATCTCCACCATACAGCAGCGCGACTACGTGGTCAAGGGCGATAAGCCCGGCACCGAGCGCAGCTACACCGTCGACACCCTTGAGGGCGACGACATCACCACCGACACCAAGACCGAGATGGCGGGCTCTGAGCGCGGTAAGCTCATCCCCACCGATATCGGTATCGTGGTCAACGACTTCCTGCAGCAGAACTTCCCCGAAATCATGGACTACAACTTCACCGCCAAGGTGGAGAACGAGTTCGACGAGATTGCCGAAGGCAAGGAGCGCTGGACCGACATGCTGCAGCACTTCGACAAATCGTTCGAGCCGCAGGTGACCGACGTCATCAACGCGCGCTCCGAATATAAGGCCGGCGAGCGTGTGCTTGGCACCGACCCGAAGAGCGGCAAGCCCGTCTCGGTGAAGATTGGCCGCTACGGTCCTGTGGTGCAGATTGGCTCAGCCGATGATGCCGAGAAGCCGCGCTTCGCTCAGATGCCGAAGGACAAGAGCATTGAGACCATCTCGCTGCCCGAGGCCCTGGAGCTGTTCAAACTGCCGCGCACCGTCGGCACCTACGAGGGTACGAAGGTGGTCATCGGCGCCGGCCGCTTCGGTCCCTACGTGATGCACAATAAGAAATATGTGTCGCTGCCCAAGACCGACGACCCGATGACGGTGACGCTCGACCGCGCCATCGAACTCATCGAGGCCAAGCGTAAGCAGGAGAAGGAGCGCCACATCAAGACCTTCGACGAGGACCCGAAGCTCGAGTTGCTCAAGGGCCGCTTCGGTCCCTACCTGGCTTACGACGGCAAGAACTACCGCATCGAGAAGAAGCTCCACGACCGCGCGCTGGCCGGCGACCTGAGCTACGACGAGTGCAAGGCCATCATCGACAACGCCCCCAAGGACAAACCTAAAAGAAAGACGAAGGCGTGAAGCGGATTATCATCATCGGTTATATGGGCTCGGGCAAGACCACCGTCGGCAACGCGCTGAGCCGCGACCTCGGTCTGCCGTTCTACGACCTCGACTGGTATATCGAGACGCGCATGCACGCCACCGTGAAGCAGCTCTTCGATGAGCGGGGCGAGGACGGCTTCCGCCGCATCGAGCACAACATGCTCCACGAGGTGGCCGAGTTTGAGGACGTCATCATCTCGTGTGGCGGCGGTACGCCGTGTTTCTTCGACAACATGGACTACATCAACCAGCAGGGTGAGACGGTCTATCTGAAGTGCACCCCCGATACGCTCTTCCGCCACCTGAAGATGGGTCACACCGTGCGCCCGCTGCTGCTCAACAAGACGCCCGACGAGGTGCGTGCCTACATCGAGCAGCAGCTCACCGTGCGTGAGCCGTTCTACAGCCGCGCCAAGCACATCGTCGACGTCACCCCGATGGACAACTATGCGAAGATAAAGGTCACCGTGGCGGCCATCAAGCACGCCCTCGGCCTTGACACATCCTCCCCATTCACCCCATTCGACCCATCCACCCCATAAACCCCATCCACCCCATCCACCCCATCCACCCCATAAACCCCATCCACCCCATCCTCCCCATCCACCCCATAACCCCCATCCACCCCATCCACCCCATCCACCCCATAAACCCCATCCACCCCATCCTCCCCATCCACCCCATAAACCCCATTCACCCCATCCCCCCAATAAACCCATCATCCCCCATAATGAAAAAGTGGACCATTGAAGACTCAGCCGAACTCTACAACATCAAAGGCTGGGGCACCTCCTATTTTGGTATCAATGAGAAGGGCGATGTCTATGTCTCGCCCACCAAGAACGACGTACACATCGACCTGCGCGAACTGATGGACGAACTCGCCCTGCGCGACGTCACCGCCCCCGTACTGCTCCGTTTCCCCGACATCCTCGACAACCGCATCGAGAAGATGGCCGAATGCTACGACAAGGCGCGCGAGGAGTACGACTACAAGGGCGAGAGCTACATCATCTATCCCATCAAGGTCAATCAGATGCAGCCCGTCGTTGACGAGATGATTACCCATGGCCGGAAGTTCAACCTCGGTCTCGAGGCCGGCTCCAAGCCTGAGCTCCACGCCGTCATCGCCCAGCAGTGCAAGAGCGACTCGCTCATCATCTGCAACGGCTACAAGGATGAGAGCTACATCGAACTGGCGCTGCTCGCCCAGAAGCTCGGCAAGCGCATCTTCATCGTCGTGGAGAAGCTCAACGAGATTGACGTCATCGCCAAGACGGCCGAGCGCCTCCACGTCAAGCCGAATATCGGCATACGCATCAAACTCGCCAGCTCGGGCTCAGGCAAATGGGCCGAGAGCGGCGGCGACGCGTCGAAGTTCGGACTGACGCCATCGGAACTGCTCGAGGCCCTCGACAAGCTCGACGGCTACGGACTGCACGACTGCATCCGTCTCATCCATTTCCACATCGGTTCGCAGATCAATAAGATCCGCCGCATACAAAACGCCCTCACCGAGGCCGGACAGTTCTACGTCAACCTCCGCAAGATGGGCTACAACATTGAGTTCGTCGACTGCGGCGGCGGACTGGGCGTCGACTACGACGGCAGCCGGTCGTCCAACTCGGAGAGCTCGGTCAACTACTCCATTCAGGAGTACATCAACGACTGCGTCTATGCCTTCGTCGACATCGCCAACCGCAACAACATCCCCCATCCCAACATCATCACCGAGAGCGGACGCTCGCTTGCGGCCCACCACTCGGTGTTGGTCATCAACGTCCTCGGCGTGGCCTCGCTGCCCGAGATGCCCGAGGAGTTCGAGGCCAAGGAAACCGACCACCAGTTGGTCAAGGACCTCTACGAGATATGGGACAACCTCAACCCGAAGTCGATGCTCGAGGACTGGCACGACGCCGACCAGATACGCGAGGACTGTCTCGACCTCTTTGCCCACGGCATGGTCGACCTGAAGACGCGCGCCCAGATTGAGGCCATGTACTGGAGCGTATGTCACGAGATCAACGCTATCGCCAAGACGCTGAAGCATGTGCCCGACGAGCTGCGCGGACTCGACAAGCTCTTGGCCGATAAGTATTTCTGCAACTTCTCGCTCTTCCAGAGTCTGCCCGACTGCTGGGGCATCGACCAGCTCTTCCCCATCATGCCTATCGAACGGCTCAATGAGCGCCCCACGCGCAACTGTACCTTACAGGATATCACCTGCGACAGCGACGGTAAGGTGGCCAACTTCGCCGTCAATGGCGGTCAGTCCAACGTGCTGCCGGTCCACGCCCTGCGCAAGAACGAGTCTTACTACATCGGCGTCTTCCTCGTCGGTGCCTATCAGGAGATTCTCGGCGACATGCACAACCTCTTCGGCGATACCACCGCGGCTCACATCTCTGTGACCGATGATGGCTACAAAATCGACCAAATCATCGATGGTGAGACGGTCGAGGAGGTGCTGGAGTATGTGCAGTACAACCCCAAGAAACTCGTGCGCAAGCTCGAGCAGTGGGTCACCAAGGGCGTCAAAGAGGGCAAGCTCTCGCTCGAGGAGGGCAAGGAGTTCCTCAGCACCTACCGCTCCGGCCTCTATGGCTACACCTACCTCGAGTAGCCTCCCCGGTATTGGTGTAGTGGCCGGCCTGGTATTGGTGTAGTGGCCGGCCTGGTGCCGGCCACCAGCCCTTGGTAAAGCCTTCATTCCCCATGCGGCTGGTCATTCCCCATGCGGCTGGTGGCCGGCACCAGGCCGGCCACTACACCAATACCCATCCGCCCCGTCCGGTACGCCGCTGCTGTGCAGCGGCCTCCCCCATTCACCCCATCCTCCCCATTCACCCCATCCTCCCCATTCACCCCATCCTCCCCATTCACCCCATCCACCCCATCCACCCCATATTCCCCATCAACACTCATGGAAAAGATTACTATCGTCAAAGTCGGCGGCGCCATCGTTGAGGACGACCAGCGCTTGCCCCAGCTCCTACAAGCCTTCGCCGCCATCAGCGGGCCAAAGATCCTCGTACATGGCGGTGGCCGCAGCGCCACGAAGATTGCCGCGGCCCTCGGCATCGAGAGCCACATGGTCGACGGCCGCCGCATCACAGACGCCGAGATGCTCCGCGTGGTCACGATGGTCTACGGCGGCTTGGTCAATAAGCAACTCGTCGCCCGCTTGCAGGCCCTCGGCGTGAATGCCGTCGGACTGACCGGTGCCGACATCGACGTCATCCGCAGCCACAAGCGCCCACTGCGCAACGGTATCGACTACGGCTTCGTCGGCGATGTCGACCGCGTCGATGCGCCCCGCCTTGCCCAACTGCTGCATGAGGGCATCACCCCCGTCCTCGCACCCCTCACCCACGATGGAATGGGCCATTTGCTCAACACCAACGCCGATACCATCGCCTCGGAGACCGCCAGCGCCCTGGCTGCACTCAAGACCGACGCTACAGCCGCTCCCGCCACCAATAACCCCGATGAAATCGCGGCTTTCAAGACCGAAGGTGCCGGTGATTCCCTCTACGACGTCACCCTCGTCTACTGCTTCGAGAAGCCGGGCGTCTTGGCCAATCCCGACGACGACACCAGCGTCATCCGCCACATCAACCGCGATGAATTCGACCATTTTGTGGCCGATGGCACCATCTCCGGAGGCATGAAGCCGAAGATTGAGAACGCCCTCGCCGCCGTTGAACGTGGCGTCGCCCGCGTCATCATCACCCAGCCCACAGCCCTTGATGGGAATCACGGAACTATTGTGGAGTCCTCTCCCCAACCCTCCCCAAAGGGGAGTGAATAAGTTGCTCCTTGGCGATTGCCCGTTCCTTGCGCCGGCCACCATTCGTCCTTCCAGTTTTCTGGTCTTCCCCTTCTCCCGTCTTATTGTAATGACTGGACTTCTGGACTTCCGGACTTCTGGACTTCCCATCTCCCTTCCGACTTCTGGTAATGACTGGACTTCTGGACTTCTGGACTTCCGGACTTCTAATCATCTCATAAACTCATAAACATGATCGACTTCCGCACTGACATCCTACCGCTGAAGAATCAGCTTTACCGCCTCGCGCTGCGCATCACGCTCGACAGTGCCGAAGCCGAGGATATCGTGCAGGATACGCTCATCAAGGTTTGGAACAAACGCGACGACTGGGACCACATCGACAACATCGAAGCCTTCTGCCTCACCATCTGCCGCAACCTCTCGCTCGACAGTGTCAAACGACAGAGCCACCGCAACATCTCGCTTGAAGACGCCCCCACCGACTCGCCCGACAACAACGCCAACCCCTCCCAACAGTCCATTGCCAACGACCAACTCGCCATTGTGCGCCACATCGTCGACGCCCTCCCCGAGAAGCAGCGCAGCTGCATCCAGCTACGCGACTTCGAAGGCAAGTCCTATAAAGACATCGCCACCATCCTCTCCATGACCGAGGAGCAGGTCAAGATCAACATCTTCCGCGGTCGCCAGACCATCAAGTCCCGCATCGAGTCGCTCAACAATTATCATAATACCGCAATTTCATCGTAGATTCTACGTTATGAAAATATAATATCCTGCCTTATGAACAGTGAAGAGAAGAAATACCAGAAAGAGTTTTGCGACCGCTATTTTCGCAATACCGCTTGGGATCAGGAAGTAAACCGTGTGGATGTTGTGCTGAAGGGCAAACGTGGTCAGAACTTGTTGTATATAGAGTTCAAGTACCAGATTAGCGGGCAGCAGGCCCATCGTAAGGCGCTTGCACAGACCATCCTCACCAACAAGAAGCAGAAGCATATTCTCGACCACGTGGCCCTGGCTTATCGGTCAGAAACCGGGGAGGATGTGCTGGAACTCATCGACTGTTCGGAAAACTCGGTGATGTTCAACAACGACATTAACTGGGAGGCAGAGACGGCCAGCGATCCATCACAGGACGCCATCGACCGCATCAACGACCGCATACAGGGGAAGGTCACGCCTTACGTCGGCGAAGATATTCATGCGTTGTACGATACGTTGCGCAAAGGCGACGGCACCGCCATCGAGATTACCGAGCAAAACTTCAACGTGGTGTACAACCAGTGGAAGAACACCATACAGTTCCAGCGCCCGGAGCGGGATGAGTCGGAGCTCATCAACCTTTTCCTCACCGATGTCCTCAACGGCACCAAGTATGCTTACGAGGCCATGAGTGATTTCACGGAGCCGTCCTTGTTCGGTCCGCAGCCCGCCGCGCCCGGCAATGTTATGGCGCCCGTGCGCGAGGGCACCAATCTCGGCAAGTACGAGCTCGAGCGCTGCTGTGGCAAGATAAGGATTGTGTGGGACAACTACATCATCCACGCCATACAGAATGCTGAGGGCTACGAGACCTTCTGGCGGAAGTATAAGCGACCACCAGAGAAGCAGGAATACCTGAAGATTCTGGAGCATAGCGCCGAGCTGTATACCGAAAAATACCGGAGCGACACCGGTGGCGAATACACGCCGACGTGCTTCGTCGAGCTGCAGAACCGACTGTTGGCCGCGCATTACAATCTCAACGATTTCATCGTGTGTGACCCCTGCGCCGGCGTGGGCAATCTTGAGAACCAGTTTGGAAAGGAGTACAAGGATTACTGCTACCTCTCCACGTTGGTGCAGACGGATGTCGATATTTGTAGGATAAAGGGCTTTGACAATTCCGTCTGTTTCGACTACTTGGCCGACCGCTATCGTCAGCCCAAATGGAAATACCGCGGCCGGCAGCTCGATATCAAAGAGATAGCTGATCGTGAGGGCCGCAAACTGATGGTCATCATGAATCCGCCCTACACCCGACGGAAAGGCCACACCGATGACCTTGCCATCGAGTTCTTCGATAAGGTGACTGACCTGCATCCCGATGTAATCGTGTATTATTGCAAGACGGAGTTCTTCCTCCGCCCCACCGTAAGCCATTTCGTCAACTCCGGTTACCACATTGTGGATCACGTCTTCTCCAACGCCAAAGACACTTTTAAGCTGTCCGAGTGGTCAGTGTCGCTCGTCATCTTCGACCGTGAGCAGGGTGAGGCGTTTGACGGACTCACCGTCAAGGCCGACCGTTATGAGAAAGACCGCAAGAGCGGTAAGCTGCAGTTCATCAACACCTATACCTACGATAACCAACGTCCGGCGCTCATCAAGGAGATCGAGGAGAAACTCAAGGATGAGACCACCGGCATGGTGCTTGGACAGTGGACTAACCAGAACTACTGCTTGGTCATCAGTAACAGAACTGACTCTAACCGTTTGATCACCACGGACAACTTGAAGTTCGCGTTGCTGTTGAAGGGCATCAACTTCAACACCCACGGCAAGTACTTCGAGACGAGCAACCTCACCTATCGCGGTTCGGTGGATGAAATCCCGGAGGAACTGTTCAATGATTCCATCATGTTCTCGCTGTTCTATATTGGCAATCTTTTCACCAATAAAGAAGATGATAAGACGAACTACCTCATGCCGTTCAAGCCTGAGGAGCTGGGCTGTGGCGTCAACGACCTCAATGTGCTGTTCCCCGACGACGTCAATGGCAACCTCTTTGCAGGCCAGCCCGGGCGGCCGTTCGACTTCCGCCAGTTCCTGGCGCAGTTCGACTTCTCGGCTGAGGCGAGGGAGTTGTATGCGGCCGCCCTGCAGGTGTTCCGCTATTATCACCACAGTGATGCCTATCAGGACAAGGACTGGAACGACAGCTTCTACGATATTTCCAACGCCATCATGCAGAAAGACATCTCTACCTTTAAGTCACTTGACGACAGCGATGATCGGCGCATCACAAAAGTGAAGACAACGAAGGGTACCCGTGGCTTCGGCCGCAATACGATAGCAGCCTTCGTTCCTGCCGACGCTTTGCCCCTTTTCATCGATTTCTTCGACAAGCGCGACGCCTTGGCTGAGAAGATTAACCAAGAGCTCCTCGACGCCCACCTGTTGCTTTGGAAACGCGAGAATATCTATTGAGACAAGCGTAACGAAGTCAGCGTTAGGAGACGGTAACAATAAATAGTACAGATTGATTTATATGAAACCCTTATCCATTTTATCTGCAGCCTTGGGCAACCTGCTATCGGTTGCGCTGCTCGCGGGTGTGCCCGCTGTCAATGCCGCAGCCGCTACTGCGGAGGGCGACGGCAATGCGCGTTATTACCATAACCCTGTCATCACCTATGACACGCCCGACCCGACCATCATCAAGGAGGGCAACACCTTCTACCTGTTTGCCACAGAGCGCAACCGCGAGACGCCGGTATGGACGTCGACCAACCTCGTCGACTGGACGCTTCGGCCGTCAGGCGCCTTTGCCAAGCGCCCTTCGTTTGTAGAGAAAGGTGGCGTGTGGGCACCCGATGTCAATAAGATTGGCAACCGCTACGTTCTCTATTACGCCATGTCGCAGTGGGGTGGGGAATGGAGCTGCGGCATCGGTGTGGCTGTGGCCGACCGCCCTGAAGGCCCCTACACCGACCTGGGCAAGCTCTTTATCAGCAGCGAGATAGGCGTGCAGAACTGCATCGACCCGTTCTTCATCAGCGACAACGGCCACAACTTCCTCTTCTGGGGTAGTTTCCACGGCATCTATGGCACTGAGCTGACGGCCGACGGACTGCAGCTCAAGGATAAAAGCAACCTGACGAAGGTGGCCGACAACTTCATGGAAGCCACCTACATCCACAAGCGCGACGGCTATTACTACCTGTTCGGCTCCAACGGCTCCTGCTGCGAGGGCGACAAGAGCACTTACCGCGTGGTTGTCGGCCGGAGCCGCTACCTGATGGGCCCCTACGTCGACAAGCAAGGCCGCCCCTTGCTCCAGGGCAACTATGAGGTAGTCCTGCATGGCAACAAGAAGTTCGTCGGACCCGGTCACAATGCCGAAATCGTCACCGACGATGCCGGACAGGACTGGCTGCTCTACCACTCCTACGTGAGGCACCATTCCGACGAGGGCCGGCAGCTGCTGCTCGACCCCATCAACTGGAAAAACGGATGGCCCGTCATCAGCCGCCATTCGCCCTCTGTCACCCATAAAGTCCCTCAATTCAAATAGGCTCCAATACAACCAACGATGCCGCATGGTAGGAGAGCAGGCGTTGCTGCTTATTTTCTTACCTATTCACGATGAGTCCCGGTTGGAATCGGCAGCTGATGTCGAGAGCCTTACGCGCGGCTTGCTGCACCGCGTCGAAGTCGCTACGGTAGGCTTGCTCATCGTCCTTTGTTGCAAAGCTAACGAGGAAACCGTCACGCAGTTGGCCAGTGAGCTTTGCCCGAGACAGGGCGGCCGTGGCCTTGCCGGTGTAGGAAGCGAGGAATAAATGCCAGCGATTCTGGAGGAGAAGAAGCCCCTCCCCGGCCTTCCCCGAAGGGGAGGAAGAAAGAGCCTCTCTTTTAGCTTCTCTTTTGGTGGGCTGCTGTTCGGTGCCTCGCCTTTTTAAGGCGAGGGAGGGCTGGGCTTCGTCGGCCCTTTCCGCACTTGCTCCAGCTCTTCCAGCGCTTGGTCCGCCTTCACCGTTTGCCCCAGCTTTTCCTGCGTTAGCTCTGCCTTCACCGTTTGCCCCAGCTTTTCCTGCGTTTGCTCTGCCTTCGCCGCTTGCTCCAGCGCTTTCTGCGTTTGCTGGTACTCTTACCGCGCTTTTTCCGCCTTCGCCGCCAGTTTTTCCTTCGCCTTCAGCCGCTGCTCCGCCCCTGGCTTCCTGCTTTTCGAAGAAGTGGTGGAGGCAGGTGAGGATATAGGCCACCTGGTTCTTCAGCGCCTGCTTACGGCTGCGCTTCTCGTCGATGATCTCCTTGAGCATGATGGCGTGGTTGATGAAGGCCTGCCGCATGCTGTCGGTTACCCGTGCGGCCTCGCATTCGGCCAGTTTCTCCGGCAACTGCAGGTCGTCGTGGAGCAGGTCGTAGACGATATCGCCTGCTAAAGATTGGCGCTGATTATTTGACGGAGCCGCGGCTTGCTTTTTGTCCGCCAAGCCTTGCCTGCAAGCCGCCGAACTTTGGCTATCGCCCGCTTCTTGCTTTCTATCCGCCGCGCCTTTCCCCTTGCCACTCTCTGCAGCTCGATTAGAAGCTGCTACCGCTGCGCTTGCGGGTGCGCCATTGCTTGGGCTGAAGATTGTGAACTTCAGGGCGTCAGGGCGGCCGGTGCCACGCATCGGCGACCCAGCCGCCGTCCAGTAGTGCTTGCCATGGCGGTTGTAGAGCCGGCAGAAGAGCAGGTACGACGGAATCTGCCCGGCGCTACAGTGCCCATACAGCTTGGACAGCGGTGCGACGATGGCCGTCCGCTCAAAGCTGGCGTAGTCGCGGAACGGCGTACGGGCACAGAGGATGGCCTGCAGCTGACTGACGCTCATCGTGAACCCCTTCTGATGACTGTGCGCCTGCATGAGCCAGTACAGCCGCACCGTATAGCGGCTCCTCATCTCGCGGCAGAGCTGTGGCGATACATAGAAGTAGCCCTTGCTCATGTCGAGCAGGTGGCGCGCCATCTTCACCGACAGATACAGACGGCAGTCGGAACCGTCACCGGTGGCGTCGATCACGCGCAACCCGAGTCCGTCCACCCGTGTGTCCTCGACGAGACTGCGGATGTAGCGGCCGCGCACGCCCTTGCCCTTCCAGTTGAGGGGGAACCGCAGCATGTTAGGATTGACGCCATGGTCAGCCACGAGACGGCTGATGGCCTCGTCAGGCGACTGTTGGTGGTTGAGCAGCGCCGTGATCTGGTGTTGGAGCTTCAGCACGGCGATGATCAGTGCGTCGAGCTGCAGTTTGGTAAAGTCGGCCTGCATCACAGCTAAGTGATACGGCATCACGATAAGCGATAAGTTGTTGTCTTTCATAGTATTGTTTGTTTTAAATGTTAGTGTCGGTGTAGCGTTGACAGTCCTGCCATTCTGAACAGACAGCCCTGCCATTCTGAACAGGATGTCGCGGCAAACAGAACAGGATGTCGCGGCAAACAGAACAGAACTGTCTCTGTAATCTTCTGATTATCAATGTCTCCGATGCCCTCTATCTAAATATTATCTAAATAATATCTAAATAATCTATCTATCTGACAGATAGCGAGGGGAGGGGAGGCGATGATTTTCTCAGTTTTTCAAGGCTGGGATGCTCATGCTCCGAGGCCGTTTTCCTCATCGGAATTTTCGAGGCCGCGGACTGTCGCGTCTGACAGGCGCAAAGATAAAACGATTTTTTCATAGCCGCAAGAGCGAGAGGGGTACCACGAGGGGTACCACGAGGGGTACCAACGGGGGTACCATGAGGGGTACCGAAGTGTGTCAGGAGTCCTGAAGACGGTAGTCCGGAAGTCCAGTCATTACGGTGTACGTCTCGCGATAGCTATGTTATCGAGTCGCGATAGCTATGTTATCGCAGTGCGATAGCTATGGTATGACGGTGCGATAGCTATGGTATCGCGATGCGATAACTATGCTATCGCGAGGCCGGTCGAGGGCTGTTGAGGATGGATTAATTGCAAACAAACGTTAAAGATTGGGGCGGGGCTGTAACTTATCTGCGGCTTAGTCGTCGAGTTATTAGAAACAGCAAAATAATGGACTACAAGTACATCAATCAGCTATTGGACCGCTATTGGCAGGGTCTCACTTCGGTGGAGGAGGAGCATATCCTGCACGCGTTCTTCAGTCAGGAGAGCATCCCGGCTGAGCTGAAGCCTTATCAGTTGCTTTTCGCTTACGAGGCCAAGGAGACAACGGATGATGTGCTGGGTGAGGACTTCGACCGTAAGCTTATGGCAAAGATTGCCGACCAGAAGACGGTGAAGGCTCGCGTCATTCCGCTCTCGCAGCGGTTGCGCCCAATATTCAAGGCTGCGGCAATGGTAGCTATCGTGCTGACACTGGGCAATGCCATTCAGGTGCCGTTCGGTCATCAGCACGACAGCGATGCCATCAGCAACTACGACGGCTATTACAAACCGGAGTTGGACAAGGGTACCAATGTTGCAATCGGCGACAGCGCCGCTATCGACACGATGAAGCAGGGCTTGATTGTACCCGACAACAATGCCGGTGATGCCATCGTCAAATAAGAATTATTCTATGCTTTCTCTATAAAATCATGTTTAGTAACACAACAAAAATGAAGCTGTGAAGTTTCAATTCTCTCAAATTTTTCATAACATACTAACGCAAAGGGATCGCTACTCGTTGAGAGCAAGCGGTCCCTTTCATTTTTGGACCCTCCCCAGCCCGGTTTTGGTGTAGTGGCCGGCCTGGTGCCGGCCACCAGCCCTTGGTGTGGATGTTGTTGCCCGGATTAATGTTAAAATATTGCGTGGTATCAATACCGGCGGCTGGTGGCCGGCACCAGGCCGGCCACTACACCAATACCATTTGCGGCAAACACCAATACCGTTTGCGGCAAACACCAATACCGTTCGTGGCAAACACCAATACCGTTTGCGGCAAACACCAATACCGTTTGCAGCGAACACCAATACCGTTTGCAGCAAACACCAATACCGTTCGTGGCAAACATCAATACCAAGCGCAGCAAACACCACAACGAAATGCGGCAAACACCATACCGGGCGTGGCATTACACTTGCTTCAAAAGTTTGAGGGTGCCGTTGATGTCGTCAATATCCTGTCCGTGATTCTCGTTGATGGCATCCCTTTCCCACCGTTGGGGATTAAGACAGATGTACCGTCTGATGAAATCGAATTCACGGGAATTCCAAATGATGACGTCCCAATAACTCCTTTGCCAGAGATGTACGTCTATCGGTATCCAACCCTTCTGCCTGACACCGGCACAGTAGCGTGCTGAAGTAGATGACTTGAAACTGCGCATGATTCCAGGCAACTTGACACCACCGTTTTCAGCAATATATATGATGAAATGAATATGGTTTGGCATAATGACAACATCCATGCAACGGACATTCTCGTTTGCGGTCTCAATGGAGTGATATTGGTCCAGTATCATCTCTCCCGCCTCGTTCAGGTGCATCTTCCCGTCGATGATGCTGCCAAACAGACACTTGCGGCAGTAGGTGACGACAGTTACAAAATAAGCCCCTTGAGATGAGTAGTCAAAATCCATCCATCTCATGGTCTTTCTCTCATTGCCGCATTGGTGTCTGTATTTCATAAGTATAGGTTTAAGTACATTGTTTTCGGTGCCTTGGTATTGGTGCCTTGGTATTGGCTGGTGGCCGGCACCAGGCCGGCCACTACACTGAAACCGGGCCGCCTCTGCCTTGGGTCACTCCCTCCCTGCGGGCCGCATGCGCTGCCACAGCTGGAACAGGCTGGGAAGGAAGATGCAGAGCGAGAAGGCAAGACCCATATACATCATCTTCGCGTCGCCGTGGAAGAGGTCGATGAGCTTACCATCGGCCATCTGCGGCATGGCGTTGAACATGACGTACGCCACGGTGTTGTTGACCCAGTGGAACATCACACCGGGGAGGATGGAGCCTGTGCGGTAGAACATCCAACCGATGAGCAGTCCAATCACGAACGCATGCATGCCCTGCGCCAGGTTGCCATGCATCAAACCGAAGATGAGTGCTGAGATGGCGATGGCCGCCCAGTGCCGGCGCTGGCTGAAGAGCGTGAGCAACTTCCTGAGGATGGCGCCGCGGAACACCAGCTCCTCCACTAACGGCGCGAATATGCCGATGGCCAGGTAGCCGATGGGCTTACCCATGATCTGCTCGAAGAGCTGCTCCTGCGCCTGCGACATCTCCACCTGCATCTTCTCGACAATCCACTCCGACGGCAGGATGCTGCCCAGCGACAGCAGCGCCGCCCAGGTGAGCACGGCCCACGGGTGGCTCCGCAGCCAGTTGGCCGACACCGGCGCCCACTTCAGTTTGACAAACAGACAGAGCGAGAACGCGCTGGCCAGCACGAGGCTGATGATGAGCACGTTGGTATCGGCGACCTCCTGCATGATCTGGCCAAGGCCTTTGCCGGTGGCTATACTGGCCACGCCTGCGGTGAGAAACGAGAAGACGAGTTGGGATACATAAAAGACGGCGATATACAGGATGATGTCGCCGATGGACCTTGCAACTGACCGCGGTTGCTGCGTTTGTTGGTTATTCATTTTGTTGTTGTTTTCTTTTGTGATGATTCAAAATAAGCGCGAATGGCGATCGCATCCTTCTTGAGCTGTTGGGCGAGCTGCGCCGCATTGTCGAAGCGCCGTTCGTCGCGCATGCGCTTTCTAAACGCTACGGTCATCGGCCGGCCGTAGATGTCGCCGTCGAAATCGAGGATGTTCACCTCGAGCGTCCGCCCGCCGTTGTTGAATGTCGGTCTGATGCCGATGTTCATCATGCCCATCCGCCACGCGGTGTCGTCGCCGAGGCGCACCTGTACGGCATACACGCCGTTGGGCGGGATGATGAGGTTGGCGTCGGCCACGTCGAGGTTGGCCGTGGGGTAGCCCAGCTTGTGTCCCTCGCCGAAGCCGTGGGCCACGGTGCCGCTGAGCGTGAACGCATGACCGAGGCACTGGTTGGCCAGCTCCATCTCGCCGCTGTTGACGAACGACCGCACGACCGACGAGCTCACCTTGATGTCGTTGAGCAGGAAGGCGGGGTTGTGGATGACCTCGATGCCGAGCTCACGGCCGTAGGCGGCGTAGTCGTCGAAACCCTCGGCGCGGTTGTGCCCGAAGCGGTTGTCGTAGCCGATGACGAGGCGCCGCACGTTGAGCTGGTCGCGCAACACGCGCTGCATGAAGTCGCGGGCGGTGAGCGCTGCCATCTCGTGGCTGAAGTGGAGTAGGGCCACCTCGTCGATGCCCGTGGCCTCGAGCAACCGGAGCTTGTCGTCGAGGGTGGAGAGCAGCTGTGGCTGGTAGTCCTGCGCCAGCACCTGCCGCGGATGGCGGTCGAAGGTGATCACCATCGAACGCAGATGGGCTTCGGCAGCCACCTGTCTGACGTGGCGGATGAGAAACTGATGGCCGCGGTGCACGCCATCAAAGAAACCGATTGTGGCCACGCAGGGCTCCGGGGCCTGTCGTGGCGTTTCATAGAGACGGATGATCTTCATCTTGCTTTCAGTCCTGGTCGATTCCCGGACTCAGTGCAAAGGTAAGCAAAAAGCAGGGGATAAGGAGGTAATCAATATTATTTAACGTCTGAGGGGAAGGGGTTATAGAAGCTATAGACTCTATAGAAGCTATAGAAGCTATAGAAGCTATAGAAGCTATAGATTTTATAGATTTACAAAAAATGCTTACCTTTGCAGACAAAGCAGACAACAAGTGCAGACAAAGCAGATAACAAGATATGAAGATAGGCAATATTGATTTTGGTAGCAGGCCATTGTTTCTTGCACCCATGGAGGATGTGACGGATATCGGATTCCGCAAGCTCTGCAAGCGCTACGGCGCTGCAATGGTCTATACAGAATTTGTGGCCGCCGACGCCATCATCCGCGCCATTCCCGCCACACTGAAGAAGATGGTCATCGACGACGATGAGCGCCCCGTCGGCATCCAAATCTACGGCAAGGAGGTGGGGCCGATGGTCGAGGCCGCAAAGATAGTGGAGACCTTCCACCCTGACGTCATCGACCTTAACTTCGGCTGTCCGGTGAAGAAAGTTGCCGGTAAGGGCGCCGGAGCAGGACTGCTGCGCGACATTCCTCGTATGCTCGAGATCACTCGCGCGGTCGTCGATGCCGTCCATACCCCTGTCACCGTCAAGACGCGGCTGGGCTGGGACCAGAACAACCTCATTATCACCGATCTGGCCGAACAACTGCAGGACTGCGGCATCCAGGCCCTTACCATCCACGGTCGCACGCGGTCGCAGATGTACACCGGTGACGCCGACTGGTCACTCATCGGTGAGGTGAAACGCAACCCCCGCATCCATATTCCCATCATCGGTAATGGTGACATCACTACGCCCGATCGTGCAGAGGAGGCCTTCGACCGCTATGGCGTCGATGCGGTGATGATAGGTCGCGCAACGTTCGGGCGCCCTTGGTTTTTCAAGGAGTGCCGTGACTACATGAATGAGCAGCAGGGTGCAGGTCAGGATGCTGCTGCGCCCTTGACCATCGATGACAAGATCGACATCCTTGAGGAGCAGTTGCGCATCAACGTGGCGCGTATCGACGAGCTGCGGGGCATCCTGCATACGCGGCGCCATCTGGCGGCGTCGCCCATCTTCAAGAATATTCCCAATTTCAGGCAGACGCGCATCGCTATGCTGCGCGCCACAACGGTGGAAGAATTGACCACCATCCTTGAACAATGTCGTTTGATACTCAAAGAGTTATGAAATCCTTATTTACAAACTGCGACAAAACCATGAATTGTTTTAACAAGGTTTAACATCGGTAGGATGCTGTCGCCCTATCCACTTGGTATTGAGCGGCTTGTGGTGCAGGCATCGAGGGGGAGGAAGTTAGCGTTGCGAGGGCTGACCAAAGTCGGTGAGCTAAAGCTGCGAGGGCTGACCAAAGTCGGTGAGCTAAAGCTGCGAGGGCTGACCAAAGTCGGTGAACTAAAGCTGCGAGGGTTGACCAAAACCCATAAAACCCTTGCTGTGAGGCAAGGGCTGCGCCCGTTGTTTCTTCTCCGGCTCCGCCTTGCTCCGAAGCAAGCTTCGGCACGCCGGATCCGGAGAAGAAACAGCCCTCGTTCCTCAGGCTTGCCTCACAGCAAGTAAAACCTTGAAAACAAGCTGGCGCGATGATTTCCCCTATCTTTTACCTTTTACTTTTTACCTTTTACCTTTTATTATTTACCTTTTGCCTTTTACTTTTTACCTTTTACCTGTTACTTTTTACTTTTTAACTTGTTCTGCGTCAGCCTGTTTTTAAGGTTTTCCTTTGTGTCAGCGCCAAAATCCGACGGAGGAGGATTTGCCCGTGGCGGGGTGAGGGCGGGGAGAGGCTTGGCCTCTCACAAGCCCTCATCCCACCAAGGGCAAAGGACCTGAGTCCTTGGCGCTGGCACAAAGGGTTTTATAGGTTTTGGTCTCATAGGTTTTGGTCTCAAATTTTCTTGTAGGCTTCTGATTACCGACGGCTGGTGGCCGGCACCAGGCCGGCCACTACACTGACACCTTATCATTACGTCCTTGTAACTTTTACAAAATATAACGTTAAATCTTTTGTGCGTTCCCAAAATGTGGTTATCTTTGCATCAGATTTAAGTATCACTTATACAAAAACATTATTATTATGAAAGACTTGAAAGGAACAAAGACAGAGAAGAACCTGCAGGAGGCATTCGCAGGCGAGAGCAAGGCCCGTAACAAATACACCTACTACGCCAGCAAGGCCCGCAAGGACGGTTACGAGCAGATTGCCGCCATCTTCGAGGAGACGGCCAACAACGAGAAGGAGCATGCGAAGCTCTGGTTCAAGTATCTCGAGGGCGGCGACATCAAGGACACCGTGAGCAATCTGAAGGACGCTGCTGCCGGTGAGAACTACGAGTGGACCGATATGTACGCCCGCATGGCCAAGGAAGCCGAAGAGGAAGGCTTCAAGGAGATTGCCGCCAAGATGCGCATGGTGGGCGCCATCGAGAAGCATCACGAGGAGCGCTACCGCAAGCTCGTGGGCAATATCGAGGACGGCGTCGTGTTCTCTCGCGACGGCGACCGCATCTGGAAGTGCCGCAACTGCGGTCATATCGTCATCGGCCCCAAGGCCCCGAAGGTATGCCCCGTCTGCGCTCATCCGCAGAGCTTCTTCGAGATCAACGCTGAGAACTATTAAGCCTTGAGCCTCTTGGCTCAGGCCACATCAATATAAAGAAGGCTGTATCAGAGGAAATGTCCGGACTTCCGGGCTCAGATCTTCTGATTCAGCCTCTTTTGTTTTAAAACAATCTCTATAACCATGACTTTAACCTTGTCTTCCACGTTGCGCGGTTGGATAGCCGGCCTTTATCGGCGTCATACGTCAACCCCTGCGGAGCGCGTCCGCCTCACCATATCGCATCGTCCTGCTGACGTTGCATCAAACCGAGTGGAAGCGCGTTGTTTGCCGCTTGGATGCCAAGGCGCAGTTGCGCATCGTGAAGGCTGCCCGCATGCTGGAGACGGAGGATATCAACCGCGTAGCGGTTGCAATGATCAGCCACGGAGAGTTAATCAACCGCGGAGCGGTTGCGGGATATAGCCCGGGGTTGAGCGCCAGCGAAACCCCGGGAAGAGAGGTTTGTCGGTGAGCTTATTCATTTTACCCCGTAGGGGTTCCGGCGCAACGATTGCAGAGATACGGCATTCATCGTCCGAAAACCATTCATTTACAAAATTATCTATCGTAGAACTTTGTCTTGCCGCAACCGCTACGCGGTAATATCAATAATGTCACCGGCGAACCCTACCCCCGGGGAATCGCTTCGCTCATCCCCGGGCTATTTACCGCAACCGCTACGCGGTTGGTAAACTTGAGAAACTTGAATCATGTAACCTTTTGATTTTCCGCACACGAAAAATCCCCAAGCGCAACAACATGCACTTGGGGATTATTAATTATCTATGGTAGGGCTCTTTCCTCCCTCCCCTCGGGGGAGGGCCGGGGAGGGGCTTTTCTTTCCTCCCTCCCCTCGGGGGAGGGCCGGGGAGGGGCTTTTCTTTCCTCCCTCCCCTCGGGGGAGGGCCGGGGAGGGGCTTTGGGGAGGGGCCTTTCATTCCTCCCTCCCCTCGGGGGAGGGCCGGGGAGGGGCCTTTGGGAGGGGCTTTTGGGAGGGGCCTTTCTTTTATTCGTCGTCTTCCTTTGCTGCGGGGAACTTCATGATGGCGAAGCCACTCTCGGTACGGCCGACGTAGAGCCACAGCACGCTGTCGTTGCCATTAGCATCTTTCTCGATGTAGTAGTTGGTGTTGATGCCTGGTTGACTGATGCCGCTGCCACCCACGAGGAAGCGGTAGACGGCGTTGTGGGTATCCTGGTCGTTGAAGTTCTGGAAGGCTTCCTGCACGTTGCTGCCCTTCGAGAGGTCGTAAACGAACATACCCGGCGTTGCCGTACTTGCACTGCCGAAGCAGATGGGCGCGGTGAGCAGGTAGCGTGAGCCGTTGAACGAGAAGAGACGGGCGTCATCGCTCTCGGCGGCTACGGTGTTGGTGCTGAGGCGGCTCTTCGAGTTCAGACCCTCGTCGCAGAGCGAGAGGTTGACACCACTCAGCTTACCCGTGCTGCCCAACAGGTTGACACGTGCACCACTGAGGATATAGTCGTCGGTTCCTTCGATGCGGTTGATGTGCATGCACATACCGGCCCTGTCGGTGGCTTGCAGTTCGATGCGTGCAGGAGTGCCAATCGTCTTATAGCCCGATACCGGCAGACGCAGCACCTCGGTGTAGTCGTTGGACGGCAGGAAGATGAAACCATTGCCGTTCTGGTCGAGGTCGACCGACATGGCGTCACCGTGGCGGGCTGCAGCGTCGGTAATCTGGCTCACATCGATGTCAGCAATGCACTCAGGCGTCGACTCCGGCGTGTCGTAGTAATAGATTTTCAGCGGAGAAGCCTTTGCACCCGAGAGGTTGGCGAGATAGATGTGTCCGCCGGCCAGTGCGCCGCAGTTGTAGGGGAAGGTGCCGTCGCTGATGCCCTCGAGTGAAAGCTTGATGGGCTCAACCTTGCCTTGCTCCAAATCGGATACGCGCAGCAGATGAGCGCCTGGTGCCGATGGGTCGTCGGCTGTAGGATTGCGGTAGCAGAACAATACGTAGGTGCCGTCGAAATCGGTGCAACGCGTCTGGGCGTCGGAGATATACTTATAGATATTGAGTCCGGTGTAGTCGCATACGACGGTGCCCTTCTCGAAGTTGGCGCCATAGACAGGTACGCGCTTGCGCACGGTCATGAAGTAGTCCTTGTAACGGTTGTGGTTCTTCACACGGATGGTCTTGGTGACCTGCGTGGTCGCGTCATCCATCGAGAAGTCGAGCGTGTCGCTTTCCGGATCGAGGTGGGCGCCATCAGACATTGTCGCACTGACGACGAGGTGGGCGAAGTCGGAGCTCTTGTCGAGCTTGGGGAACTTCACGGTCTTGGCGTCCTCATCGATGGTGCCTTCCACTACGGTGTTGCCATCAGCACCGGCATTGAGAATCTTGATGCTCAACAGGTCGTTGGCATAAGGATTTTCCGTGGCCGATGGATAGTCATCGGAGCAACCAGCGAGCATGAAGCCGGTGGCCAAGGCCGACAGCATGATATAATGATGTATCTTTAGCATAGTTGTTATCTTTTAGAAGTTAATTAAAGTCCGAGTCCCATTAATTGTTGGTTGACGGCCAGCCCTCGGTCTGGGTCAGCGTGTAACCCTGAATCTTGTAGTCGTTGATCTGGTTGGTACCAATCGGGCAAAGATAAGGATTGACGTTGGTCATGTTGAGGAACTGCTGACGCGGCTCGGTGGTCTCAGCCTGGAACCAACCTCTGATCTGGCGGTGGTTGCTGCCATTGTAGACCACGTACTCATTCTTGCTGTTGAGCACACGCATCTTTCCGACATACTTCTTCAGGTCGCCTAAGAGGCTGTTCTTACCCGAGCGGCTCATGTCGACGTAGGCGCCGTAGAGCAGGTCGGGGTTCTCGGTGGTGTCCATGTAGTTGAGCTTGTGCCAGCGACGGAGGTCGATGATACGGCCCTGTTCGAAGGCAAACTCCATGCGGCGCTCGCGGCGTATCTCCCACAGCAGCTTCGGCACGTCGCTGTCGCGGTCGGGGTCGTCGGGCAGATCGTCAAGCTGCATGTGTGCGGTTTTCTTCACGCCTAAAGCCTCCTGTCCGGAGTCAAGTGGGCGGTCGCGGATGGCGTTGATGGAGATGTCGATATCCTCCTGCGTTACAGCCGGTCCGCCTAAGGTCTCCAACTCGGCCTTAGCCTCAATCCAGTTGAGCAGTACCTCGGCGTAGCGTATGACGGGGTATCCGGTGGTGTTGTTGGTGCCGGTCCATTCGTTGGCCGGTGCGCCGCCAGCCTGAGACAGATAAGAGAGGGCGGAACGTGGAATGAACTTCACCACATAGAGCATGCTGGCGCGTGCGTTGGTCGTCAGTGAGTCGTAGAACGTAGCCTCGAAGCGCGGGTCGCGGGTCTGGATGAGCTTCTCTAAGCGGAAGTCGGTGGCGCTGGTGACCTTTGACTCCTGATAGTCCTTGCCGTCGACGCAGATAAACGACTTGATGAGATCGGCCGTGGGACCGACAGCCATTGACTCGTTGACGTTGCAATAGGATGCGATGCAGTGGGTCTTGCCCAGCGAGCTGTCGTATTTGCGGTAGAGCAGCACGTCCTTGGCCGACGAGAGGTCGGTGGAGCAGAACAGGTCGCGGAAAGGCGTCACGATGGCGTATTTGCCGCTGTTGATGACCATGTCGCCTGCGCTCTTGGAAAGCTCGAAGAACTTCTTGGCGCGCTCGTTGTTGCCGTAGTAGTATTTCTGCCAGCTGCCCTCATACAGTGCGTAGCGGCAGACGAGCGCGGCTGCGATGTAGCGGTTGACGGTACCGCTGCCGTCGCTCTTGCGGATATTGTTAAGCGCGTAGGTGAAGTCCTCGTACACGCTGTCCATCACCTCGTTGCGCGGTGTACGGTCTTTGTAGACCTCGTCGCGGTCGAGATTGGTAATCTCGTGGTTGTAGTAAGGCACGTCGCCGAAGACATTGACCAGGCGGGCATATTCTATCCCGTGGAACAGGCGGGCAAAGCCCATCCAGTGGTTGTAGGCCTCGGTGGAGAGTACACCTTTCATGCGCTGCTCGAGGCGGTCCTTCATGATGTTGATCTTGCGGATGTAGGCAAAGTCCCACGACGGACCCTGGTACTCGCTCTGGTAGTTGCTGGTGCTGGTCGATGTGCTGCCCTTAGCGAGCGGCACCTGACGCGTGAAGTTGGATTGCGAGGAATTGCTAAGCACATCGTCGCTGAAGCTGGTATTGTTGATGCCAGGTGCGTAGTAAACCGTCCATCCTGTACCGTAGCCGGGGAAGAAGTAGTCGTAGAAGTCATTGGCATAAAGACGCACCTTGTCCTCATTATTCCAATAGTTGTCATCCTCCTCTGTGGTCTTTGACGGCCGGTCAAGCACGTCGCTGCAACTGGTGAAGCCTAAGAGACATGCCAGCGCGACGGCAGCGATAGGAAAAATATAGTGTTTCATGATTGTTGTTGTTTAGAATGAAAGTTGAACACCGAATGACAGCGATTTAAACACGGGCGTTCCGGTACCGGTGCGTCCGAGGTTATAGTTGCTGGAGAACATGGAGTAACCCGAGATGGCCTCAGGGTCGATGGGCAGTCCACGCAGGTGGTCAAATGTGAAGAAGTTCTCAAGCGACATGTAGATACGCAGGTTGCTGACGTAAGCCTTCTTCATCCATTTCTGCGGGAAGGTGTAGCCGAAGTTGATGTTCTTCACGCGGAGGTAAGCCATGTTGAGCAGGTATTTGCTCTGCACCTGCATGGTGTATCCGGTGTTGCTGCCACCGAGGTCCCAGGCACGGGGATAGAAGGCGTTGGTATTGTCTTCTGTCCAGTAATCCTTGCAGAATGTCTCCGGCATAGCGCCTTCCTTGGCGTTCCATCCGGGGATGGCAAGCTGGCCGGCACCCCAGATCTTACGTTTGCCGATACCCTGGCAGTAAACGGAGAGGTCGAAACCCTTGTAGTCGGCACCGATGCGGAAGCTGTACTCATAGCGGGGCGTGGTGTTACCAATGACCTTCAGGTCGCCATGGTCGCCGTTGGTGTTGTTGCCGTTGTCGATATAGCCATCACCGTTGAGGTCGACGAACTTCACGTCGCCCGGTGCGCACATCAGTTTGTTGTTGTCCTCGAAGAGAACCTGATAGACGGGGTATTGAGTATTCTGCACGTGAGTGGTGCGGGCCGTACCCTTGTAGATGACGGTGGTCGTCTTGATGTTGCCGTTGTCGTCATAGACGAAGTCATCCTTCTGGAACAGACGGTCGGTCACATAGCCGTAGATGTCGCCATAGCGGCGGCCGGTAGAGAACGTGGTGCTCAGTGAGCGGTTCTCCCACGGTGTGAGGTAGTCGGCGCCACGGATGGTCTTCGTGGTGGCATCGGAAATCTGGAAGTTGGCCGTAATGCCCAGGCCGTTGGCGAAGCGATGGCGGTAGTCGACCGAGAGTTCCCAACCGCGGGTCTCCAGTTCGCCGTAGTTGCCTCTCGGTACGCTGGTGCCAAGGGTCACAGGCATGCTCTCACCCGGGATAATCATATCCTTCGTCCTGCGGTTGTACCAGTCGAACGAAGCGCCCAACTCATTGTTGAAGAAGCGCAGGTCGATACCTAAGTCGACGGTCTCGATGCGCTGCCAGCCGATGTTGGGGTCGACGAGCGACGGTGTGCCGAAATAGGTCAGCTGCTTGCCGTCGGCGCCAATCCAGTTGGTCTGACCGCTGCTGAGAATGGATTTGTAGAGGCTGTTGCTGACCGACTGGTCACCAATCGAACCCCACGAAGCGCGGATCTTACCGAAGCTCAGCACCTTCTCGACAGGCTTCATGAACTTCTCGCTCGTGAACACCCAGCCACCGGAGAAGGAGGGGAACCACTTCCATCTCAGGTCCTTGGGGAACTTTGACGAGCCGTCGCGACGCAGGTTGGCCTCAATGAGGTATTTGTCCATGAAGGCGTAGTTGATACGTCCGAAGTAACCTAACTGGCTGTCCCAGTTGCGGCCAGCGCTGATAAACTGGTCACCCGAAGCCAGGGCGAACTGCGGGTTCTCGGGGTCGATAAGGTTGGTCTTCCTGCCGGTGTAGGAACTCCAGTTGCTGGTCACGAGGTTCATACCGAGCATGAACTTGAACGCATGTGCCTTTTCCGGTCCGAGATAGAGGCGGTAGGTGGTGTAGGCATTGAGTGTGTTCTCATTGCCTTTATAAGTATAGTTGGAAACAGAGCTGATGGTATTGTTGGAGTAATAGCTCTGATAGGGGAAGCGGTAACCCGGCATAGCGCCTTCCGTACCGGCATCCACCTGATTGCCCTCACTGTCAACATACACTTGCTGCCCGTTGTCGTCGAGCCATTCTGTCGGGGCATACCATGTCTGACCGCCGTTGTACTGTATCACGGAGTTGTTGCGGTCAGTGGTCTGATGGTCGTAGGTGTAGTCCACCTGCAGGTCCCAGTCCTTGGTGAAGTTGATGGTAGCGCCGAGGTTGACATTGAAGTATTTGTTCTGCAGATTATCGGTGTTGCTCTGCGCCACCTCGGAAACAGGCTCACGCAGGTTGTTGCCGAACTGGTCGTTGACGCCTTCCGGCATCAGACGGCTCCAGCGGTAGAGATACAACCATGGGTCGGCCACCGTCGTACCTACGCCGGGGTAACGCTTGTTGCGGTCGGAGTAAAGTGCACCGGCACGCAGGGTGACGTACTTGTTGAGCTCTGACGATACATTGATCTTGGCGTTGTAGCGGCGGAAGTCATCGTGCTTGGCCGTACGCATCATACCATCCTGATTGAGCAGACCTAAGCCGATGTTATACGAGGTCTTGCCGCTCTTTCCGTTGACCGAGAGGTTGTGCTGTGAGGTCGGCGCCCAATCGCGTATCATGGCCTTGACACCGTCGTAGATGCGGTAGCCGTATTTGTTGGTGCCATCATAGTACCAGTCGCGGCCGTATACGACGGGGTCGTTGTACTTGACCGTGCCGCCATATTTCTCCTGCCATTCCAATGCTTTCTGGTAGCTGTCCTCGTCGATACGCCAGAAGCCGCCGGCAGGCATGGAGGCGCCGCGGTTGATTTGCGCATCGAGGGTGTAGCGCAGGCCGTCGATGCCGGCCATGTCAATGTCCTTGGCGATATGCTGGAAGGAGAAGTTGTTGGTATAGCTGACTTCGAACTTATCGGTCTTGGCGCCTTTCTTTGTCGTAATCAGCACCACGCCGAAGGCAGCCTTGGCGCCGTAGATGGACGATGCGGCGGCATCCTTCAGCACGGATATCGACTCGATGTCGTTGGGGTTGACCATCTGAATGCTTGGTATCTCAACGTTGTCGAGCAAGATGAGCGGGTTATTGTTACCGCTGATGGAGGCCACCTGTCCACGAATCTTGATGATAGGGTCGGAGCCCACCTCACCGGTCGGCACCACCACGTTCATGCCAGGTACGACGCCCTGCAGACCACGGCCAACATCGGCGATAGGTCGGCTCGAGAGGGCTTTGTTCACATCCACCGACGTCACGGCACCCGTCAGGTCGACTTTCTTCTGCGTACCATAGCCGACGACCACCACCTCGTTGAGCTCTTTATCATCCTCTTGCATTTGAATGGCCATGTTGGATGATGCCTGTACGGTCTTGTTGGCAAAGCCTACATAGCTTAGCTCTACCTTAGCGTTGGGACGGACCGAAAGGGTGAAGCGGCCATCGATATCGGTGATGGTTGAATTCTTCGTTCCTTTCTCGGTGACGGTCACGCCAACGAGGGGCTCACCATTGGAATCGGTCACGCGACCTTTCACGGTGCGGTTGGATTGCTGCACAACATTTGTGGTGTACGCTGTACTCGCAATGTCTTTGGCAGCATTATTGTCTGCGGCCATTGCACTGGCAGGAGACAGTAAACCGAACATCAGGCATGCGCAAGCTGTTTTTCGAATCGGTCGGCTCGGTAGGTAATACCAATGCTCTCTTCGATTAACAATAGAAGTAACTTCACTCATGTTAGATTAGTTAAAGGGTTAATATTAATTATATTAGTTATTTATTTATCTAATTTTGGCAAAGATAAGTAATTTTTACGTAACCGATGCCAAATTCGCCATCTTTCTAAGAGTTTTCTTTTCGCGGCCCATGGCAGGTCGATTGGCGGGAAAAGGAAAGGCGCTATTAGAACGAATGAGCCCGGTACAAAGCCGGGCTCACTGTTATTAGGAACTTATCGACGTTGGATGTAACGTCTGATGTGTTACTTGATGACCTTCACGACCTTCTGCGTACCGT
>Ga0256404_1000766_pt1 | contig 82492 bp, 75 predicted proteins | sample RumenRJG_01DNA_FD_185990 | JGI IMG/M metagenome (GOLD analysis project Ga0256404, IMG submission 185990) | Bovine rumen microbial communities from Lethbridge, Alberta, Canada - RJG_01 | ecosystem: Host-associated > Mammals > Digestive system > Stomach > Rumen | place: Canada: Alberta | collected...
ATTATCTGAGTTAATACTTGACTCTACGTTGATGTAGCGCCGTATACGAGAACCGTATGTACGGTGCAACGGGAGGGTGATGGGAAACCATCACTCTACCCTATTTTACTTTGATTTTCTATTTGGCTGCCGGCTGCTCTTTGTTATCCAGCCGTCCGAAGAACTCGGCGTGCGCTTCGTTGTAGCGCTGGTTGAAGGTCTCGTCGTGGCCGGAATGCAGCGAGGAGATGAACTCGTGGGCCTTGCTCTCCAGCTCCACGTTTACACGGGTGAGGGTCTCGACGCCCACGTTGGAGCACACGTCGGAGATGCGCTCGAGGTCCGACAGCAGGTTGAGGAAACTGGAGCCCACGTCCACGCTGCACTGTCCTTTGCGAAGTCTCTCCAGGTGCAGGTCGTGCAGCGCGTTCACCATGTCGTCCGTCACCTCTTCCAGCGGTTCGATCTGCATGGCGGCATCCACGTCTCTCTTTTCGAAAGCCTGCCGCGTCAGATCCAGGATGCGGTAGATGAGGTCTTCCAGGATGTCGATCTCCCGGATGGCGTCGTCGGAGAACTTTAAGCCCTTGCGGTCCAGATCCTGCGACATCTCCGCGATGTTCACCGCGTGGTCGCCAAGGCGCTCGAATTCCGTAACGACCTTGTAGTATTCGTTCAGGATGCGCACCTGGTAGTCTTCCTTGATGTGCGGAGACAGTGCCACGAGGTAGTTGGAAATCTCGTCGGTGATGGTGTCGATGTTGTCCTCTTCCTCCATGATATCCTCCACGACCTTTTCGTCGTAGACGTGGAGCAGGTTCATGGCCTTTTCGATATTCGTGCGGGCGGCTTCGTACATCGCCATCAGCGCGTTGTAGCAGCTGCGCAGCGCCAGAGCCGGCGTGCTGAAGAACGCGGGAGACAGGGCTTCCAGCAGGTCGTCGTATTTTCCTTCTGCGATGGGCTCGTTCTTGACGATCTTGCGCGAGAGCTTCTCGTACACGGGCAGCATCGGGAACAGCAGCAGCGCGCAGGTGAGGTTGAAGATCGTATTGGTGTTGGCTACGAGGCCGGAATTCACGGTGCGCGTCCACAGCGAATCGAGCAGCCCAAGCTTGTGCGCAATGGTGACCCCCAGCAGCACCACGACCGTCTCGCTCAGATTGAACAGGATGTTGACCACGCCCACCCGCTTCGCTTCGGGCTTTGCCCCGATGGAACAGACGATGGCGGTGGTCACGCAGTCGCCGAGATAGATGCCGACGATGACGGCGTAGATGGCGTTCCAGGACAGCAGCCCCGTCATGGAGAAAGCCTGCAGGATACCGATGGTCGCGGACGAGCTCTGCAGCAGGAACGCGATGCCGGCTCCTGTAAGGTAGCCGATGAGCGGGTTATCGCCCAGGCGGGAGAACATAGTCTCGAAGATGCCGCTGTCCGACAGGCTCGTGACGGACCCCGTCATGTTCATGAGGCCGGAGAACAGGATGCCGAAGCCGATGGCGATAGTGCCGATGCGGCTGGAGTTCTTAAACTTAAAGCCCATGATGAGCACCATGCCGATGATGAGGGCGAGGGGTGCCAGCGTGGAAGGTTTAAAGAACTGCAGCCAGGAGGTGGCGGAATCGTCGACGTCCAGCAGCCGGATGATCTGGCCCGTTACCGTGGTGCCGACGTTGGCGCCGATGACGATGCCCAGCGACTGTTTGAGCGTAATGATGCCGGCGCCCACCAGACCGGACGTTATGACGATGGTGGCGGTGGATGACTGGATGATGGCCGTTACGAGAACGCCGAGCAGAAACGCCTTAAAGGGATTGTTCGTCACCTGCTCCATGGCGATCTTCAGGGTGCCGGACGAGCTTTCCTTCAGTCCGTCGCCCATCATGCGCATGCCGTAGAGGAACATGGCCAGACCGCCCAATAGTGAGATCACGTTAAAGATATTCATAAAAACACTCCAACCGACGGTATAAAAAAGGGCGAGACTTGCTCGCCCTCAGGGTCGCGGGTTTAGAAGGCCGGTTCTTCCGCCGGAGCCTCTTCCGGGGCGGGCTCTTCCGGCTGTACGAAGACCGGTGCCTTTGCCTTCTTCAGATGCAGCGTGCCTTCGAATTCGGAACCGTCCTCCGTAACGAGGGTGGAAGCGAACAGTTCGCCGGTAAAGCTGCCGGCTTTGCCGATCTTGCAGAACTTCTGGACCTTCGCATTTCCTTCGGATACGCCATCCAGAATGTAGTTCTCCGCTGCGATGTCGCCCTTGATGGAGCCGCCTTCCGTTACGGTGATGGTGTTGCCGGAGCTGATATTGCCTTCCACTCTGCCGTTGATCTCGATGTCTTCGGACGCTTCGATGTTGCCAGTGAATTTGATGCCCGGGCCGATGAGGGTGCGGGGCCGCTTGACTTCGGGAACCGCGGGCGCGACCGGTTCTTCGACGACGGGAGCCGGCGCTGCCTTAACGACAGGGACCGGTGCTTCTTTTTCTTTCTTTGTGCCAAACATAGCCATATTTATACTGCCTTTCTTTCGCAATGAATGATTACTCAATATTCTATTCCATTTTACATCAAGACGGGGAACGACACAAGGAAAAGGATGCCCGGCGTATTTCTATCTTTGCTTTTTATCCCCCGGAATCTGTTCTGCCATGCGGTAGCCGACGCCGATCTCCGTCAAAATGTAGCGGGGCGCCATGCGGTCCTTTTCGATCTTCCGGCGGATGTTGGACATGTTGACCCGCAAAATGCGGTTGTTTTCCGCATCCGCATAGGGCCCCCAGATGTTATGGATCAGGAAGCTGTAGGTGAGGACTTTCCCCGGATTGCGGGCGATGAGTTCGACGATGCGGTATTCCACCTGAGTGAGGCGGATCGGCTGACCGTCCACGCTTACGCTGCGCTTATTGAAATCGATGAAAAAGCCGTCTACGTTATAGGAATCTTCGGGCAGGGCAGAGCCGGTGCGTCGGCGGAGCACCGCACGGATCCGGGCCAGAAGCTCCGGTGCAGAAAACGGTTTTGCGATGTAATCATCCGCTCCGTTATCCAGCGCCAAAATCTTGTCCTGTTCCAGATTCCGCGCGCTCACCACGATGACCGGCACCTGGCTCCAGCGGCGTAGCTCCTGCAAAAAGACGATACCGTCCTGGTCCGGCAGTCCCAGATCCAGCAGGATGAGGTCTGGCATGTGGGATGCTACGGCCATTTCTGCTGCTGCCGCGTTTTTTGCCAGAAGCACGCGGTAGGCATCGGCTTCCAGCAGGGTCTTGAGCACTTTTAGGATATAGGTCTCATCCTCGACGATGAGGATGGTGGGTCTCGGCGTGTTCATAAAGTCTCCTTGGGTAGCGTCACGGTGAATACAGCACCGCCGTCCGGCGCATTCTCCCCTTCAATGGTACCGCCATGGGCGGTGATGATGCTGCGGCAGATAGACAGGCCCAATCCCATCCCGTGCCCGTAGTCGCCGGGATGATGTCCGTAGGGTTCAAACAGGTTAGCCAGCGCTTCTTCCGACAGACCGGGGCCGTGATCGCGCAGGATAAAGCGGATTTCTTCTTCCTCTTCGACAGCGCTCAGTTCAATAGGACTGCTGCCGGCATATTTGACTGCATTGTCCACCAGGTTCATCAGGACCTGCACGATCAGCGTCGGATCCACGGGAACCAGAACGAGACGGTCGGGCTGGCTGATCCGAAGATTCACCGCGGGGAAGCGGCTGCGGGTCTTATCCAGAACCTCCGCCAGCAGTTCTTCCACGGGCTCTTCGCTGCGGTTGAGTTTTGGGCCGCTGGATCCGACCCTCGTTACAGACAACAGATTTTCCACGATGCGCAGAAGCCAGGTCGCTTCTTCATGGACGCCGTGGACCAGCTCCCGCCGGTCGGATTCTCCGATGGTTACGCCCTCCTGCTCCAGGGTGGAACATGCCCCGATGATCCCGGTGAGTGGCGTCCGCAGATCGTGGGAGATGGACCGCAGAAAATCGGACCGCATGTGCTCCAGTTCTTTGTCCATGAGGATCGCATGTTCCCGGTCCAGGTAGGTGAGACGCTCCATCGCGATCCCGGTGCGCAGCAGCAGGTGTTCTACGGTGCTGAGTACCGGCTCTTCCAAGACTCTGTCCGTTCCTGTTAAGATCGCCGCTACGGCGAGCAGGCTGTGTTCGCCTTTTACCGGGAATACACTTAGGGGGCTGGAATTGCTGTAGTCTGTCCCTCGGCCGCAGCGCCGGCTTCGGTTTGCGCAGTAATGCAGCAGGTTGTCTGCCGGGTAGAGCATCAATCCTTCTGGGATGCTCGCTTCTCTGCGGAACGTCTCGCCCTGGGGTGTAAACAATACGCAGGGGCAGTCGGTAACGCTGTACAGGCTTTGCAGCGTAAGGGTATACAGCTGGTGCGGTGCTGAGGCCGTAAGCAGGCTGCCGCTCAAGTTGGAGACGGATTGTACCTGCGCTAATTCTCTCCCCAGATCGCGGGCTCTTCCCGCTTGCTGTCCGTAAACTTTGCCCAGCATCCAAGCGATTCCGGCAGAACTCAGGCAGACAGCTATGGCAAATCCAATAGGGAATGTGCGGCCCGTGAGCGCATCCAGTACAATAAACGGGATGCAGGCCAGCATCCCCAGGATGCCGCGGAGTATGCCGGATCGTTCTCGGAACGAGAAAAACACGCCGGTGATCGGGAGGAAGGGGAGCGCATACCAGCTCTCATGAAAAAGAAAGGAAAAGAGCGGATACAGCAGCACGGAAAGAACCGCTGTCGAAAGACAGCGGAGGATCCTTCGCTCCAAAGCCGGCATACTGCGGCGCTGCACTCCGTTTTCTCCTCTCTGCATCAAATCTATGAAATCTGCTTCTATTGTACCAGTTTTGCTGTTAAAACTCTGCTAAAAAACGTTCCAATTGCTTTTCTGACGGAAAATCGATTCTATAATGAGAATGAAATCGAAGGACGATGTCTGTCCTTCGCCGGTATCTGATAAAGGAGGAAATCTCATGAAAATGAAGCGTATGCTGGCTCTGCTGCTGGCCGCCGCAATGATCTTCTCACTGGCTGCCTGCACGAGTTCGGGCACTCAGGACCAAGGAGCATCTGCGGCAGATGCGCAGGATGTGCTGGAAGGCAAGACCTATGTGGACACATATAAGACTTATTTCAGCAGCTCCTATGCATCTTTCAACTATTTTTCCACGGCCTATGCCACGGTTCGGGAAATCGTATCCAACTGCATCGACGGTCTGGTGGAACCGGACATCTACGGTGTCTATGTACCGTCTTTGGCAGAAAGCTGGGAAACGAATGACGATGAGACCGTCTGGACATTCCATATCCGCCAGGGCCTGAAATGGGTGGATCACACCGGTGCAGAAACCGAATACGATCTGACGGCGCAGGACTTCGTGGACGGCATCCGTTATATCGCGGATCCCCAGAACGACGCCTATTCCATGCGTGTCGTGCGCAACCTGATCTCCGGTCTGTATGACTATTACTGGGATCTGGACGATATCGATTGCGGCGATAAGACCGATATGACCAGAGAAGAAGCCGCTGCCCGCTTCGACGAAATGGTCGGCGTAAAGGCTCTAGATGACTATACGGTACAGTACACGCTGGACAGCAGCGCCCCGTATTTCCTGTCTCTGATCGAAAGTTCCATGCTGCTCCTGCCCATCGAATATGACTATGCGGTGGAAATGGGCGATGACTTCGGCATTGATAACGAACATATGTTGTACTGCGGCGCCTACTATATCTCCCAGTTCGAGCGGGACAAGGCGATCACACTTACGGCAAACCCCCACTATTGGGATAAGGACCACGTCAATCTGGCAACTGTCGAGTACCAGATGATCTCCGACGACACCACTTCTGTGGAAATGTTCAAGAGAGGGGAAACGGACTATACGACAGTCGCTGCGGAAGAGTATCTTTCCATGCAGGGAACGGAATGGGGCGACAAACTGATTCCCACGGATCACAGCTTCTCCACGAACTATCTGTGGCTGGATTTTGACGGAGAGAACCCGGAGTTCAATGCGTTCGTCAACAACGAAAACTTCCGTCTGGCCTTAATGTATGCCATGAACAGAGAAGCTATCGGCGCGTTGCGCGAACCGGTGGATCCTTCCCGTATCCTCCGCAACACCATCAATGCGGAAGGCGCAATTTTCGACTCCAACGGCAAGGACTATACGGATTACAGCCCGCTGAAGGAAATCAAGGAGATGGATTATACCAATCCGGATCTGGCAAAGGAATACATGGAAAAGGCGATCGCAGAACTGTGCGATGCCGACGGCAACATCATCGGCTGCGAACCCACTACCGTGGATTATCTGCCGGTCTGTAGCTTTGCTGTCGACGGCAAACTGCCTGTCACCATCTGCTATGTCGGAACCGACGATGAAGACGAGATCGTTATGGCGCAGCTCCTCAAGGCGATGATCGAGGAAGCTCTGGGTACAGAGAACGTAGATTTCCACATCGAAGCGTTCTCCGGCTGGACCTACGGCACCGTAGCAGATCCTCTGAACTACGACATTTACTTCGACTCCCTGTCCACAAATTACGCCGATCCTTCCGGTATTCTTACCCGTCTCACCACGGACGGCGCGGAAAACGTGGGCTGCTATGATGTTCCGGAGTACGATGCGCTGATCGAAGAAGCGCTGGCTGCGGATACGTTCGAAGACAGACTGCAGAAGTTTGCAGAAGCAGAAGCTTATTTAGCAGGAAAGGGCTTTGTTATTCCCTTTATCTCCTCTCTGAGAGGCTACTACATGAGCTACTGTGTTCCGCATACCAGTCCGCTTACGCTGTACGGCAACGATAAGTACAAGGGCTGCCAGGTCATGACGGAGCCCATCACCTTTGAAGAGTTCCAGGCACTGGATGCTCAGTACGATATCGAACGGGCCGAAGCGCTGAAAGCGAAATAAGAAAGACCGTTAACCCTTCTGCGCGCCGTCTGCATCTGCTGGCGGCGCGCTTTCCAAACGATTATTCGAATCGGAGGTATTTCTTTGTCCCGATACATCCTGAGGCGGGCTTTGCGCTCGCTGCTCACGGTGGTGATCGTGTTTGTGGCAGTCTTCATGCTGCTGCGGCTCATGCCCCTGAGCGGCTATTTCCCGCCGGAAATGATTAAAGAAGCAGACGAAGCGACCCGTATGGTCTATCTGCGGAACCAAGGTCTTCTGGACCATCCGATGGTACAGCTGGGCCGTTTTGTCGGCAATATGTTCCACGGCGATCTGGGCCGCAGCTTGACGGTCTATCCCAAAGTCCCCATCGCGACGCTGTTAAAGGAGAAAATCCCCGTAACGGCAGCTTTCGGATTTGCCAGCATGCTGATCGGCATCGTTTTCGGTGTCGGGCTGGGGCTTTTTATGGTGCGCTTTAAAGACAAAGCCGGTGACAAGTTGGGCACGGTGTTTATCCTGCTGGTGCGGGCTGTTCCGAGCCTCATCTATCTGTTCTTTATTCAGGTGTGGATCTCGAAATGGTTCAATCTGCCGCTGATTTTCTACAAGGATCGGCCCATTTCCTGGATCCTTCCGACCATCTGCCTCTCATTAAGCAGCATCGCGTATTATGCGCTCTGGTTGCGGCGTTTTATGGTGGATGAAGAAAATCAGGATTATGTAAAATTCGCACAGGTCAAGGGACTGCCGAAACGGGAAGTTCTGAAGCGCCACGTCTTTAAAAACGCGGCCATCCCTTTAATCATCTATATCCCCTATGATCTGCTGATGATCATCGCAGGTTCCCTCGTGATCGAGACGCTGTATGCTATTCCCGGAACCGGCGGCCTGCTGACCACAGCCATCAAGAGCCAGGACAACAATCTGGTGCAGGTGATCGTGCTGATGTACGCGATCCTGTCAGTCATCGGTGTTTTTCTGGGAGATCTGCTGGTAGCCTTCGTGGATCCGCGGATCAAACTGACGGAAGGAGAATAGGCTATGGATGAAAAGAAAAAAATGCCGGCAGCGCTTGATCCTTTGAAATTCCGGGCTGCGGTCTACGATCAGATCGCAGGGGAAGACGTGGGTTTTTCCAATTATTCCTATTGGCGTTCCACGCTGCGGACCTTCTTCCGCAGCAAAGCGGTCGTTTTTCTCGTAACGGCGGTCCTGGCGATGATCGTTATGAGCATCGTGTACCCAATCGTATCTTCTGTGGATCCCCGTGCGGTTGTCGTAGATCCCCGGCAGTGGAACCTGCGGCCGAGTATGGATCACTTTTTCGGCACCGATTCTCTGGGCCGGGATATCTGGGCACGGGCCTGGTACGGCGCGAGAAACTCCTTCCTGCTGGGCTTTGCCATCGCCTGCTCGGACGTGGGCTTCGGCACGCTGGCCGGCGCGCTCTGGGGATACAATAAAAAACTGGATCCCTTCTTCGTGGAACTGTACAACATCATCACCAATATTCCTTCCACGGTATATCTGGTGCTGCTGGCCTACATCATGAACACCAGTTATCTTACACTGTTCTTCGCGATGGCTTCCCGCGGATGGATCGTGGAAGCCCGGTTCTTCCGCAACCGCATCCTGTCGATCCGGGACAGCGAGTACAACATCGCCTCTCGCTGCCTGGGCACGCCGATGCACCGCATCGCATTCCGCAACATCGTGCCCCATATCATCAGTCTGATCATCATGGAAGCGGCACTGTGCATTCCCTATTCCATCGGTTCCGAGGTCTTTATGGGCTTCGTAGGCGTGGGACTGCCGGTGGATGCCATTACGTTGGGCAATATCGTAAATCAGGGGCGCCAGTCCTTTACGCTGCATCCCTATCAGATGCTGCTGCCGACGGCGATTCTGTGCTTGATCACGGTAGCGTTTTACGTGATCGGAAACAAATTCGCGGACGCTTCTGACCCGCGCAACCATGTTTAGAGGAGGATGGATATGGAACAGCAAAGAAAACAGGAACCCATATTATCCGCCAAGGACGTGCGGATTCAATTCAATCTGCGCGGTCAGATCCTGACGGCCGTACGCGGCGCATCGCTGGATCTGTACGAGGGCGAGACCCTGGCTATCGTCGGGGAATCCGGCTGCGGCAAGAGCGTATTTACAAAATCCTTTATCGGCATGCTCGATAAAAACGGACGGGTCACCGGGGGCAGCATCCACTATAGAGGCGAGGAACTGACTGCCTATACGACTGAACAGGAATGGCTGAAGGTCCGCGGCAAGAAGATCGCCATGGTATTCCAGGATCCCATGACTTCCCTGAATCCGGTGCGGACCATTGGAGAGCAGATCACGGAGGTCATCACCTGGCATTTCGGCACCGAGCACGAAAAGGCGAAGCAGGAAGCCATCGAGATCTTAAAAAAGGTCGGCATTTCCGACGCGGAAGTCCGCTATCGGCAATATCCCGGCGAGTTTTCCGGAGGAATGCGCCAGCGCGTTGTCATCGCTACAGCGATTGCCTGCCGGCCCGAGATCCTCATCTGCGATGAACCTACGACCGCTCTGGATGTAACGGTGCAGGCGCAGATCCTGAAGCTTATCAAGGAACTGCAGCAGGAATACCATATGACGGTGGTCTATATCACCCACGACCTGGGCGTTGTCGCCAATGTGGCAGACCGCGTAAGCGTTATGTATGCCGGACAGATCGTGGAACACGGACTGGTCCGCGAGATCTTCCACGAACCGGCTCATCCTTATACCAAAGCGCTTCTGCAGTCTCTGCCGCAGCTGGGCGTAAAGGGTCACGAGCTGTATTCCATCAAAGGAACACCTCCGAACCTGTTCAAGGAGATCCGGGGCGATGCCTTTGCGCCGCGCAATCCCCGGGCGATGGAGATCGATTTCGAAGAAGAACCGCCTATGTTCCAGATCTCAGAGACCCATTGGGCGAAAACGTGGCTGCTGCATCCACTGGCAGAGGGATATCGGGCAAAGATCGAGGCGGAGGACGCTGCCAGAAAAGACAAGATCGTACCGGACAGCCCCTTTGATTACAGCCATGCAAAAAAACTGCTGCAGGTGAAGGATCTGTCGGTCAATTTCAAGCTCGGCGCAAAGCAGTTTAAGGCGGTCGATACCGTATCGTTCGACATCTATAAGGGCGAAACGCTGTCTCTCGTAGGCGAATCCGGATCCGGCAAGACCACCATAGGCCGAGCGATCATGCGCATCTACGGTAGCAACGTGGAGGGCAGCATTCTCTACGAAGGCGAGGAGATCACCGGCCGTCTTTCCAGGGAAAAGGCAAAGGATCTGCACATGGAGATGCAGATGATCTTCCAGGATCCTATGGCTTCTCTGAATGAACGCGCGAAAGTCGACTATATTATCTCTGAAGGTCTGTATAACTATCATCTGTACGAAGATGAGAAGGATCGGGAGCGGAAAGTCGTGGCAATCATGCAGGAAGTGGGGTTGTCCCAGGACTTTATCACACGCTTTCCCCACGAGTTCTCCGGCGGTCAGCGGCAGCGCATCGGCATCGCCCGCAGTCTGGTAATGGGGCCGGACTTTATCGTGGCGGATGAACCGATCTCTGCCCTGGACGTGTCGATCCGAGCGCAGGTGATCAACCTTCTGAACAAGATGAAGAAGGAGAGAAACCTGACCTATCTGTTTATCGCCCACGATCTGAGCGTCGTACGCTTTATCTCGGACCGCATCGCCGTGATCCACAAAGGCCGTCTGGTGGAACTGGCTCCCTGCGAGGAATTGTTCGCACAGCCGCTGCACCCCTATACCAAAGCACTGCTGTCTGCGGTCCCTTATCCGGATCCGGATGTGGAACGGAACAAGATCCTGCTGACCTACGACAGCCGCATGCACAGTTATGAGACCGATCCTCCGGTCTGGACGGAGATCCTGCCGGGTCACTTTATCCTGGCAAACCGTCAGGAGATCGCAATTTACCAGAAAGAAATCGATGATGCAGCCGGACGAAGAGCTGAATAGAACAAAGAGCCGCAGCCGCCGCCTGATCTACGCTCTTTCCATGCGCTACCTCGGGATCGCCCTGGTCTGCTGCGCCGCAGCCGGCGGAGCTTTCCGCAGCCGCATGTATTTCGTGTTTTCGCTGTGCGCGGCCGGCGGCATTTTCCTGGCGTGGGGCTGGTTTTCCTATCTGGCCGTGACCGGGTTAAAGGTGCCGGGTGCGGGAAGCCTGCCGAAGGCCAGACCTGACGTGCCATATAGCCTCCGGCAGAAAAAGAGACGCTGGCAGAAACCTGCATTTGCCCGGACGGATGCGGATTTCGAGGACGATCTGACGGCCCGCACGCACGTAAGCGAAGGGGAGTTTGACGAACTGCAGCTGCGCGCTGTCCGCATCCGGGCCCGGCTGCTTTGCAGCGCCGCGCTGTTCGCGCTGTCGCTGATCATCCGCTATTGAAAACGAAAAGAGGAACTATGAGAATTCAGAACGGCATATTACTTACCATGGAGGGCGAATGCTTTGAGCATGGCTACGTGGATCTCGAAGGGGGAAAGATCTCCGGCTTCGGAGATATGGCCAAGGCTCCTGCCGCCGCGGGCGAGGTATACGATGCAGAAGGCGGGTACATCCTGCCCGGGTTTATCGATGCGCATACGCATATCGGCATCTCGGAAGAAGGCCTGCGCTGGGAAGGCGCGGACTATAACGAGAGCACCCGGTCCGTTACCCCGGAGATGCAGGCGGTCGACGGGTTCAATCCCTTCGATACCGCCATTCCCAAGGCTTTGGCCGGCGGCGTAACGACCGCGGCCGTGTCTCCGGGCAGCGCCAACGTTATCGGCGGATGGATCGCGGCCGTTAAACTGACTGGCAGAGACGTGGAGGCCATGACCCTGAAGAATCCCGCCGCGATGAAGTTTGCCCTGGGGGAAAACCCCAAGAATATCCACGGCAATAACGGATCGGAGCCTAAGACCCGCATGGCTTCCGCCGCCCTCATCCGTAAAACGTTAAAAGAAGCGCAGCGGTATATGGCTAAAAAGGAGGCGGGAGAAGACGTGTTCGACCCGGCCTGCGAGGCTCTCATTCCTTTGCTGAAGCGGCAGATCCCGGCGCATTTCCACGCGCACAGAGCGGACGATATCCTTACTGCCATCCGTCTTGCAAAGGAATTCGATTTGAAATTCTGCATCGTACACGCCACAGGAGCAGCGAAGGTCGCTGACATTCTCGGCCAGTACGACTTTATCCCTCTGGTGGGACCTTCCCTGGGACCGGCAGGCAAGCCCGAAACGGTGGGCACCTCCTTTGCTACTGCCGGTATTCTACGCAGAGCGGGACTGACAGTCTCCATCACGACGGACCACGACGTGACGCCGCTGGAACTGCTGCCTTTCTTTGCCGCCCTGTGTGTTCGGGAAGGATTGCCCGAGGAAGATGCCCTGAAAGCCATCACCATTACCGCCGCTAAGGCCCTGGGCGTAGAAGACCGGGTAGGATCGATCGCCGTTGGAAAAGACGCGGATATCTGCGTCTTCGACGATCATCCTTTCCGGATCATGAGCCGCGCCAAGGCGATCTTTATCGACGGAAACCGCGTATTATAGAGCTTGTTGAGATCCGCCCCCCTGCCGGGGCGGGTTTTTTCTTGCCAAAGCACCGTTTTCTATGGGATAATAATTTCATCTGATGAATTGGTGAAATCGTTTTTATGTTTCTATTTCTATTGGCACTCTGGCTCGTATTCAATGGGCGGGTCACCGCCGAGACAGTCCTTCTGGGGCTGCTTTTTGCTGCTGCCATTTTCGCATTCATGTGCCGTTTTATGGACTACAGCCTCGAAAAGGACCGCAAGGCGATCCGGCTCGCACCGCTGGTCGTCCGCTATTTCTTCGTGCTTCTCGCGGAGATCGTAAAGTCCACCTTTACGGCCTGCCGCTTTATCGTAAGTCCCACGCTGCCCCACGACCCGCTGCTGGTCAAATTCCGCACGCCGCTTTCGACGGACGTCGCCCGGGTGACCCTGGCCAATTCCATCACGCTTACGCCGGGCACCATCACCGTATCGCTGGACGACGGCACCTACACGGTGCACTGCCTGGATAAAAGCATGGCGGAGGGGATCGAATCGAGCCGCTTCGTACAGCTGCTGCTGCGCATGGAGGAGGTGACCCGCTGATGTTTACCGACCCCCGTCTCACATTGCTCTCCCGCTATATCCTCATCGGCGGCATCGCCCTGCTGGCACTGCTTCTTCTGTTTTGCATCATCCGCAGCATCCGGGGCCCGCGCATCGCGGACCGCATCCTGTCCATCAACATGGCCGGCACGATGGTCATCTCCGCCATCGTCTTTATGTCCGCCATCCTTAAAGATCCCAGCCTGATCGACATCGGGCTGCTCTACGCCATGATCAGTTTTCTTGCGGTCGTGGTCTTTTCCCGCATCTACCGGGGCGAATACTTATCGTTAAAAGACGATGAACGGCAGGAGATCGAGGCCCAGACGGCCCAGGCTACGGAGGAGGGGCTGCACAGCGATGGAGACGATTAGATTTGTGCTGGGCACCCTGCTTATCCTGTCGGGGCTCGTCATTTTCATCATCGAAGTGTTTGGCAACTACCGTTTCGGCTACGTGCTCAACCGCATGCAGGCTGCCGCCATCGGCGACAGCTTCGGCATCGTTTTATGCCTTCTCGGCACGATGCTGTATTTCGGCTGGTCCGTCGCCTGTCTTAAACTGCTGTTCGTGGAGATCTTTCTATGGTTCTCCTCGCCCGTCAGTTCCCACCTGGTGGCGAAGCTCGAGGCGGAGACGAACGAAGATCTGGCGAAGGAGGTAAAAATGCGCACGCAGAAGGAGGATGACCCATGCAAGGATTGATGGCTGTTCTTCTTTTGCTGCTCGTCATCTGCGCCGTGGCGGTCTCCGCGACCCGGAAACTTCTGCCTGCGGTCATCATTTTCATGTCCTACAGCATGATCATGTCCATCGTATGGCTGCTGCTGCGGGCGCCGGACCTCGCCATTACGGAGGCAGCTGTCGGCGCCGGCATCACGTCCGTGCTGTTCTTTATCACGATGCGCCGGCTGGGTCTTCTGAAGAAGAATCTGCAGGAAGACGAAGCGGAAGTGCAGGAGCACTTCGCCGGCCGCAGCGGAAAACTGGAGGAGGAGAGCGATGAATAAGGAAAAACGCGACCGCCTCTACGCCGTGCTCTGCACGGTGCTCACCATCGTCTTTATCAGCGTCATGCTGTTTACCGTCGAGAAGATGCCCGATCTGGGCCGCGCAGACAACCCGGACATCAACGAGGTCATGGAGTTCTACGTGGAAGAGGGTCCGGAGGAGACCGGGGCGCTGAACGCGGTCACCGGCATGATCCTCCATTACCGCGCCTTCGACACGCTGGGAGAATCCTGCGTGCTGTTCGTGTCCGCCGTGTGCGTGTTCATCCTGCTGCGCATCGACGGCGAGGCCAGCAACGACACGCTGGTCGCCATCGACCGGCGCTACGAGCCCACGGACGACCCCATCCTTACGCAGACCTTTAAACTGCTGGTGCCGGCGGTCTTCATGTTCGGCATCTACATCACGATGAACGGCCACCTGTCCCCCGGCGGCGGATTTTCCGGCGGGGCGATCATAGGCGCCGCGCTGCTGCTGTTCCTCAACGCCTACGGCCTGGAGAAGACGGAGCGCTTTATGAGCAGCCAGCTGTACCGCCGCGTTACGACCATGGCGCTGTGCTTCTACGCCGTCGCCAAGAGCTATACGTTCTACACGGGCGCCAACGGCCTCGACAGCTTCGAGGGAGCGGGCACGCCCGGCAACATCCTGTCTGCGGGGCTCATCCTGCCGCTCAACATCTGCGTGGCGGTCGTCGTCTCCATGACGATCTATTCCATGTACATCATGATCCGCAAAGGAGGGTTCAACAAATGAGCGTCTTCTTTGCGAACCTTCCTGAATATGCAGCTATGATCCTGTTCGGCATCGGACTCTCCAACCTGATGCTGGCGAAGAATCTCGTCAAGAAGATCATCGGCCTCAACATCATGGATACCTCGGTGTATCTGTTCCTGGCGGCCAAAGGTTACGTCGAGAACTCCGTCGCGCCCATCGTGAGTGCGTCCGACCTCGGCCACATCGAGCATACGCTGTACACGAACCCGGTGCCGGCAGGCCTTGTGCTTACGGGCATCGTGGTCTCCGTATCCGTTACGGCGGTATTGCTGTCTCTCATCGTGCGGCTGAACGAGGAGTTCCACACCCTGGATATCGACGAGATCATCCACATCTTAAGAAAACGCGACAGGGAGGATCTGAAATGAGCCTGGTCCAGAACGTCCCTGCCTTTTCCATACTGCTGCTGATGCTGTGCGGCATCGTGTGCCTCGTGCTTCCCCGCAGGGCGGCAAGACATCTGGCGGACTGCGCCATCGCGCTGGTGGCCGCTGCCTCCGTCGCACTGCTGGTCTATTTTCTGCAGGGCGGAGCCGCGTACACCTACAGCATGGGCGAGATCGGCGCGCCTTTCGGCAACGAACTGCGGGCCGGCATGCTCGAGGCTGCGGTCGCGACGCTGTTCTCCATCGTTACGCTGCTGTCCCTCATGGGCGGCAGGGCGCACCTGCGCAGCGACATCGGCCGCTTAAAGGTAAACCTGTACTATATCTCGACGCTGTTCCTGCTGTGTTCCATGCTGGCGCTCGTGTACACGAACGACATCTTTACGGCGTACGTGTTCGTGGAGATCAACACCATCACGGCCTGCGGCATCGTCATGAGCAAGGAGGACGGCTACACGCTGGCTGCCTCCATGCGCTACTTTATCATGAGCCTCATCGGCTCCGGCCTGTTCCTCATCTCCATCTGCATCCTGTACGCTGTTACGGGTCACCTGCTGATGAGCAACATCCAGGAAGCCGTAGCGCAGCTGTACGCCCAGGGTGAATACCGGGCGCCGCTGCAGGTCGCCATCGCCCTGATGGGCGTGGGCCTGTCTTTAAAGAGCGCGCTCTGGCCGTTCTCGTCCTGGCTGCCCGACGCCCACAGCAGCGCGTCCGCCAGCAGTTCCGCCATGCTTTCGGGCCTGGTGCTCAAATCGTTCATCTTCCTGATGATCAAGATCTTCTACCGGGTGATCGGTGCGGGGATCGTGCGCACTCACGCGGTGTTGGATCTGCTGCTGGTCTTCGGCATCCTGGGCATGGTGATGGGCTCTGTCAACGCGCTGTTTGAGCGCGACATCAAGCGCCTGCTGGCCTATTCCAGCGTCGGACAGATCGGCTATATCTTCTGCGGCGTAGGTCTGGGCACCCCCGCGGGCGTTGCCGCAGCCATGGTGCAGGTGGCGGTGCACGCGACGACGAAGGCCATGCTGTTCTGCGCAGCAGGCGGGCTGATGGACGCCTCCGGCGGCAGCAAGAAGTTCCGGGATATCGAGGGCGCCGGCCGGCGTGACCCGTACGCAGGGGTCGCATTCATCGTCGGTACGCTGTCCATGATCGGCATTCCGTTCTTCGGCGGCTTTATCACGAAACTGTCCCTGGTGCAGGCGGCCGTGACCGTGGGCGGGTGGCGCAATCTGTTGTCCATCCTGGCCATCATCGTCTCCACCATCCTGACGGCGATCTATTACATCAATGTGCTCGCCATCATTTTCCGCGCGCCGGAGACCGCTCCCACCAAGGCTTCCGAGAAGCTGAAGGAAGAGTGGAAGAAGCAGGTGCGCCTCGATACGGAGTACGAAGTGGCCATCGTACTGTTTATCCTGTTGAACCTCGCGATCGGCCTCCGGTCGGATCAGCTGATGCAAATTATCACTACGGGTCTATCGATGTTTGGATAATATGACGCAACTCTTTACTTTGCTGAAAATTTCAGACGGGCTGGCGATCCAGTTCGGAGCCGACGGCCTCGGCCGGATGTTCCTGTGTCTCGACACCGTTATGTGGATCCTGGTCGGGATCTACGCGTTCAAGTACAAGGAGCACATGAAGCACACGAAGCGCTTCTTCGCGTTCTACCTGCTCACCTACCTGATGCTGGCGGCGCTGTCCATGGCGGCGAACTACCTCACCATGTACCTGTGCTTCGAGTTCATGACGCTGCTGTCCATGCCCATGGTGCTGCAGGACGGCACGCCGGAATCCATCGCAGCTGCGAGAAAGTATCTGATGTACTCGATCTTCGGCGCGACGCTGGGCCTGCTGGGCTTCTTCTTCAGCGCCCACTACGGCGCCGGCACCGTGTTTACGCCGGGCGGCCTGCTTGACCCGGCCAAAGTGGCGGGCAACGAAAGCAAGCTCCTGGTCGTGGCGTTCCTGTCCATCGCCGGCTTCAGCGCGAAGGCGGGCATGTTCCCGCTGCACGCGTGGCTGCCCACGGCTCACCCCGTAGCGCCTGCGCCTGCGTCTGCCGTTCTGTCTGGCGTCATCACGAAGGCCGGTGTGCTCTGCATCCTGCGCGTCATGTATCAGGTGTACGGCGCCTCTTTCCTGGCCGGCACCTGGGTGCAGAAAGCGCTCATCGTGCTGTCGCTCATCACCGTGTTCATGGGCTCCATGATGGCCTATGGCGAAGATCTGCTGAAGAGACGGCTCGCTTACTCTACCGTGAGCCAGGTGAGCTACGTGCTGTTCGGCGTGTTTACGCTGCATCCGGTCGCGCTGCTCGGCGCGCTGCTGCATGTCGTCTATCACAGTATCATCAAGGACGGCCTGTTCCTCGGCGCAGGTGCCGTCATCTTTACGAACCATAAAGAGTACGTATCCCAGCTGCACGGCATGGGCAAGCGGATGCCCGTCACGTTCGGCTGCTTTACGGTCTGTTCCCTCGGCCTCATCGGCATTCCGCCCTTCGCGGGATTCCTCAGCAAATGGTATCTGGCGTCGGGATCTCTTTCCGAGGGACTTCCCGTTCTGTCCTGGCTGGGTCCTGCGGTGCTGCTGCTGTCGGCGCTGCTGACGGCGGGCTACCTGCTGCCCATCTCGATCCACGGCTTCTTCCCCGGGGAGGGGGAGAAAGAGGCGGAGGGGAAGGAAGCGCCTTTCCAGATGCTCTTCCCCATGCTCGTTCTGGCGGCGGGCGTCGTCGTGTTCGGCGTCTTCGCCCAGCCTCTGGCGGACGCTCTTCTCACCATTGCGGAGGCGCTGTTTTAAATGACGGGATTGAATCTTCTCATCGCGATCTTGCTGCCCATCCTCGGCGGAGCCCTGGTGCCCCTGCTGGATTTTGGCGCGCGCAGAGCGAGAGAGTCCTACGTCTTTGCCATCGTGGTTGCTACGTCACTGTTCACGCTCTCGCTGCTCGGCAGCGGACAGGGCACGCAGATCGTGCTGTACCATCTGACGTCTACCATCGACATAACGCTGCGGCTCGACCGCTACGGCAGCGTGTTTGCGCTTCTGGTCTCGGTGCTCTGGCCCCTGGCCACTCTGTACGCCTTCGAATACATGAGCCACCTGCACAAGAAGAACCGCTTCTTCGGCTTCTTTACCATGTGCTTCGGCATCACCCTGGGCATCGCCTTCGCGGGCAACTTCATTACGATGTACCTGTTCTACGAGCTGCTCACCCTGGCTACGGTGCCCCTCATCACCCATGAGGGCACGCGGGAAGCGAAGGTCGCCGGGGTCAAATACCTGGTCTATTCCATCGCCGGCGCCACGGCCGCCTTTATCGGCATGATCGCCATCCTCACCCACGGCGGCTCCCTGGAGTTCGCCGTCATCGGTCTGGGAGACGCGGCGACGCCGGAAAACCGCAGGCTGTTCGACCTGGCGTTCCTATTTATGTTCTTCGGCTTCGGCGTAAAGAGCGCCATCTGGCCGCTGCACGGCTGGCTGCCCACGGCAGGTGTTGCGCCTACACCCGTTACGGCGCTGCTGCATGCGGTGGCGGTGGTCAAATCCGGCGTATTCGCCATCGGACGGGTGGTCTATTTCACCTACGACGCGGGCTATCTTTCCGGCAGCTTCGTGCAGAAAGTCGGGCTGGCGTTCTCCGCGTTCACCATCGTCTACGGCACGGTGATGGCCTGGAAGGAGATCCACTTTAAAAAGCGGCTGGCCTATTCCACGGTCTCCAACCTGTCGTATATCGTGTTCGCGTTCCTGCTGGTGACCCCGTCAGGGCTTACGGCAGGGCTGCTCCACATGATGTTCCACGGCCTGATGAAGATCGTGCTGTTCTTCGTGGCCGGTACCGTGATGCACCAGAGCGGCCGCATCTACGTGACGGATCTGCGGGGCTTCGGCAGGGCTATGCCGGTAAGCTTCGCCACGTTTACGATCGCGTCTCTCGCGCTGACGGGCATACCGCCTCTGTGCGGCTTTTTAAGCAAGTACGCCATCGCGGAGGCTGCGCTGGCGCAGGGGTCGCCCCTGGCTTACGCAGGCGTCGCGGCGCTGCTGGTCTCCGCCGTCTTTACGGCGGCCTACCTGCTGACGATCTGCGTGCGGGCGTATTTTCCGCCCGCGGATTTCGAGCCCTGGTCGCTGAAGAGCGTTAAGGAAGCCAATCTGTACATGACGCTGCCGCTCGTTTTGCTCACCGCGGCCATCGTGCTCCTGGGCTGCTTCCCCGGCGCCCTGCAGGCCTTTATCGGCGGCGTTATTCCGGCGGCATTTCCGGGGCTGTAACAGACATTCGACACTGAAATTTAGGGAAAGGAGGAAAACTGCATGAATCTTTGCGGATTCACCATGAGTTTTACGACCGCAGGCATCCATGGGCTCTACGCCGTCATGGCTTGCTTCATGTGGTTCGTTTCCCTTGCCTTTTCCCTGGAATACATGCATCACTACAAGCACAAGCCGATGTATTACGCCTTCCTGCTGGCCACCTTCGGCGCGACGGCGGGCGTGTTCCTGTCGGCAGACTTGCTTACGACCTTCGTGTTCTTCGAAGTCATGTCGTTTACATCCTACGTGCTCGTCATCCACGACGAGTCGAAGGGCGCCATGCGGGCCGGCGAGACCTATCTGGCGGTTGCCGTCATCGGCGGCATGGTGATGCTGATGGGCCTGTTCCTGCTGTACGATCTGACCGGGACCCTGAAGATCGCGGAACTTCCGGACGCCTGCGCGCCCTATGCGGGCTCCGGCAGGCTGTACGCGGCGGCGATCTGCATGCTCGTAGGCTTCGGCGCCAAAGCCGGTCTCTTCCCGCTGCACATCTGGCTGCCCAAAGCGCATCCGGTGGCACCCGCCCCGGCATCTGCGCTGCTTTCCGGCATCCTCACGAAGGCCGGCATCTACGGCATGCTCATCATCTGCTGCAGCATGCTGGCGGGGGACGAACACTGGGCGGCAGCCATCCTGGCGCTGGGTGCGGTCACGATGTTCCTCGGCGCTTTCCTGGCGCTGCTGTCTGGCAACCTGAAGAAGACGCTGGCCTGCTCCTCCGTGTCGCAGATCGGCTTTATCACCACCGGCATCGGCATCGCCTGCCTGACGAACAATCTGAGCGAAATGGCCTCCAAGGGCACGGTGCTGCACATGGTCAACCATTCGCTCATCAAACTGCTGCTGTTCTCCTGCGCGGGCGTCGTCTACATGAACCTGCACAAACTGGCCCTGTCCGACGTGCGGGGCTGGGGCCGGAACAAGCCGCTTTTAGGCCTCTATTTCGCCATCGGCGCGCTTACGATCTCCGGCGTGCCCGGCACCAGCGGCTACATTTCCAAGACGCTGCTGCACGAGAGCATCGTCGAGGTGATCGAAGAACTGGAGCACGCGGGCGAATCCATCTTCCTGCTCAAGGGGCTGGAATGGGTGTTCCTCATCTCCGGCGGCCTTACGTTTGCCTACATGTCGCGCCTGTTTTTCTGCCTGTTTATTCGAAAGAACCGTGCAGAAGAGGTACAAAAGAGATATAATAATAAAATGCATCCCTATATGAACGTCCTGAGCGCGTGCGTCATCGCGCTGCCGGCCATCGCCATGCTCTGCATCGGCGCCGTGTACTGGCAGCACCATTACTACACCTGGACGAATCTGAAGGGGAGCCTTACATCTCTCGCCATCGGCGGGCTGCTGTGCCTGCTCTTAAAGGGCAGAGATCTAAAGGAACTGAAATTCGATCTGGAAGACCGGGTCTACCGGCCGCTGCTGCTCGGCGTGTGCGTTCCGCTGTTGGGCGGCGTCGCGAAGATGCTCTCCGCTGCGGGCGACGTTGCTGCGGGGCTCTGCGTTGCGCTTATGCGCACGATCGCGCAGGCGCTGGCGGGGGTCATCGAGGGCATCATGACCCGGCTCAACAAGGGCCTGCTGCGGCAGATCCAGCCCCACGAGGAGCGTTTCTCCCCCATGGACTGGCTGCGGGGACGTCCCATCGCGCAGCGCTGGCAGGAGATCCGCATGGACGTGCTGGACTCCGCCAACTCCCTGAGCTTCGGCCTGCTGATGGCCATCCTGGGGCTGTGCGTCTTCCTCATTTATCTGGTTAGGAACTAAAGGCAAAATAGCAAGACATGCTCGGAATCTTTACAGGAACGATCGTCAACGCGCTGACTGTGGTCATCGGCACTGCAGTCGGGTGCGTTTTTAAAGGAGAAAAACTGAAACGGATCGGAGAACGGGTCTTCCAGGGCTTCGGTCTCTTTACGGTGATGCTGGGCATTTCCGGCGCCATCGATCTGCCGCAGCCGCTGTTTATGCTGGCGTCCCTCATCATCGGGACGGCCATCGGCGAACTGGCGGACCTGGACGATAAGTTCAACCGGCTGGCCAACTGGCTGCAGAGCAAGTTCGCCAAAGAGGGCGACACGGGCTTTGCCAACGGCTTTATCTCCGGCACGCTGCTGTTCTGCGTGGGCTCCATGACCATCATGGGCGCGCTGCAGTCCGGCCTGTCGAATCAGCACACGATCTACTACACCAAGAGCGTGCTGGACGGATTCTCCGCGTGCATGTTCGCCATGGGTTCCGGCATGGGCGTCGGATTTGCCTCCCTTGCGGTCCTGATCTATCAGGGCGCGCTGGTGGCGCTGTCCAGCCTGCTGGCTCCGATCATGACGGAAGAGATCCTGGCGGTGAGCACGGCGGTAGGAAGCCTTTCGGTCCTGGGCCTCGGCCTCAACATGCTGGGCATTACGAAACTGAAGGTCGCCAACTTCCTGCCGGCGATGTTCGTGCCCATCGTCTATCAGATCATCATGGTGCTGTTCCATCTGGGATCGGCGCTGTAAAAGGATATAAGGTAACATGAAGAACAAGAAAATGCTCGGAAACATCCTGCTCACCCTCACGGCCCTCATCTGGGGCACGGCTTTCGTGGGTCAGCGGGTCGGAATGGAGAGCATCGAACCCATTACGTTCGGTGCAGCCCGCATGGCGCTGGCTGCCGTCGCCGTGGGGATCGTCGCCCTCATCGTCATCAAGAAGGAGCGGGCAAATCCGTCCTCGGCGTACAGCCTGAAGAGTCCAGAGGAACAGAAGGCATATAACCGCAATACGGTCGTCGGCGGCATCTGCTGCGGCATCTTCCTCTGTGCGGCGAGTTCGTTCCAGCAGATGGGCATCGTCTATACCACCGCAGGCAAGGCGGGCTTTATCACCGCCATGTACATGCTGCTGGTCCCCATCATCAATTTCCTGTTCTTCAAGAAAAAGAACACGTGGCTGGTATGGCTGGCCGTCCTGGTGGGCGTGTGCGGCATGTACCTGCTCTGCATGACGGAAGGCTTCTCCCTCACGAGAGGCGACACGCTCGTCTGCATCTGCGCCGTGCTGTTTGCGCTGCACATCCTGTGCTGCGACCACTTCGTGCAGCTGGGCAATCCCATCGGGATCTCCGCGATCCAGTTTGCGACCACCTCGGTCATCTCCTGGGTCATCGCCTTTATCGCCGAAGAACCCACCTGGGCCAAGATCGTATCTGCCGCCATCCCCATCCTGTACTGCGGCCTTATGTCCGGCGGCCTGGGCTATACGCTGCAGATCGTAGCGCAAAAGTTTACGGATCCGACCATCGCGTCGCTGCTGATGAGCCTGGAATCCGTCTTCGCGGTGCTGGCCGGTGCGCTGCTCCTGAACGAGCGCATGACCGGCAGAGAGCTGCTGGGCTGCGTCATCATGTTTGCGGCGATCGTCATGGTGCAGATCCCGCTGCCGGAAAAGAAGAAAGAAAACGCATGAAATTACTACTGATACGCCATCCCCAGACGGAGGCGTTAAAACAAAGGATCATATACGGGCGCACGGAATCGCCCCTCACGAAAGAGGGCAGCGAAAGCATCGCCTGGGCGGCGGATCGCTTAAAGGCGATCGACCTGGCTGCGCTGTACTGCAGCCCCCAGGAGAGGGCAAAACTGCTGGCGGAAGGCATCGCAGCTGTCCACCCGGAATTGTCTCTGCGCATCGACGAACGCATCTGCGAGCTGCACTGCGGCATCTACGAGCAGATGACCTTCGAAGAGGCCGTCGCGGTCGACGCGGAGGACGCCAACAAATTTCTGTATGAATTCGGATTCCACCGGCCGAAAGGCGGCGAGAATTTCGAAGACGTAAAGGCTCGGACCGGTCCCTTCCTGGCGGACATGGCCGCAGAAGCGGAGAAGGAGGGATACGGCGAGAGACCCATAGCAGTGGTCTCTCACGCGATGGCCATCCGCAGCATGATCGCCCACATGACGGGCTTTGGACTCAACGATATCTGGCATATCGAGATCCAGCCCACGGGGATCCTCGAATTCGATTATCAGCCGGAACACAAGTTCGGCAGGCTCATCAGCATGACCGGCCCGGCATCCCTGATATAAAATACTTTAGATCCGTACCCATTTGTGCGGACAAGGAGGAAACATGAAAGACAACAGCAAGACATTCTACATCACCACGCCGATCTACTACCCCAGCGACAACCTGCACATCGGCCACACCTACTGCACCGTCATGGCGGACGCGATGGCCCGCTTTAAGAGACTGCAGGGTTACGATGTGCGCTTCCTGACGGGTACGGACGAACACGGCCAGAAGATCCAGAAGAAGGCGCAGGCTGCCGGGGTCAGCCCCCAGGAATACGTGGACCGCGTCGTCGCAGGCATCAAAAAGCTCTGGGCGACCATGGAGATCTCCTACGACGACTTTATCCGCACCACGGAGCCGCGGCACACCGTCCGCGTGCAGGAGGTCTTCCGCCGCATGTACGCGAAGGGCGATATCTATAAATCCGCTTACGAAGGCTGGTACTGCACCGACTGCGAATCGTTCTGGACCGACACCCAGGCGCCCGACGGCATCTGCCCGGACTGCGGCAGAAAGATCGGCAGAGCCAAGGAAGAAGCCTACTTCTTTAAGCTTTCCAAGTACGCGGACAAGCTGAGAGAGCTGTTTACGACGACCGACTTCCTGCAGCCCCAGACCCGCGTCAACGAGATGCTCGCGTTCATCGACGCCGGCCTGGAAGACCTGTGCATCTCCCGCAGCAGCTTCGACTGGGGCATCCCCGTGCCCATCGACGAAAAGCACGTCATCTACGTCTGGCTGGATGCGCTCACCAATTACATCACCGCGCTGGGCTATCCTCCCGTAAACGGCGAAAGCACCGAACTCTACGAGAAGTACTGGCCGGTGGACTACCACCTGGTAGGCAAGGAGATCGTAAGATTCCACTCCATCATCTGGCCCGCCATGCTGATGAGCATCGACGAACCCATTCCGCAGCACGTTCTCGGCCACGGATGGCTGCTGATCGACGGCGGCAAGATGAGCAAATCCAAGGGCAACGTCGTTGACCCGGTCAAGCTCATCGACAGATACGGCGTAGACGCCCTGAAGTACTTCCTGCTGAGAGAATACACCTTCGGCTCCGACGGCCAGTTTACGAACGAAGTCATGCTCAACCGCATGAACTACGACCTGGCCAACGACCTGGGCAACCTGGTCTCCCGCACCACCGCCATGATCGAAAAGTACTGCGGCGGCATCGTGCCCGGCCCCGGCAAGGCGGAAGGTCCGGACGAAGATCTCAAGACGCTGGCGACGGAGTGCTACAAGAAGGTCGAGGCGGCCATGGACAAGTTCCAGTTCAACATCGCGCTGGAAGAGATCTGGACCGTCATCCGCAGAACGAATAAATACATCGACGAGACCATGCCCTGGGCGCTGGCGAAAGACCCGGCACAGAAGATCCGTCTGGAGACCGTGATGCACAACCTGGCAGACGCTCTGCGCATCGTGTCCGTTCTCATCTTCCCGTACATGCACACCACCTCTTCCAAGATCCGCGAGCAGCTGGGTCTGGAAGGCGATCCCGTCTGGAAGGAAGCGCAGTACTTCGACATGATGAACGGCCAGGTGGCCCGCAAGGGCGAGCCCATCTTCCCGCGCATGGACGTGGCGAAGGAACTGGAAGAACTCGAGGCCATGAACGCGGCCCAGAAGGCTGCAGCAGCGGCTGCGGCGGCTCCTGCGGAAGAGAAGAAGGAAGAATACGCTCCCTATAAGGAAGCCATCGAATTCGCGGACTTCGACAAGATCGACCTGCGCGCCGGCACGATCATCAAGGCGGAGAAGCACCCGAAGGCGGATAAGCTGCTGGTGTTCCAGGTGGATCTGGGCAGCGAAGTGCGCCAGATCATCTCCGGTGTGGCGGGCAGCTACACTCCCGAGGAATGCGTGGGCAAGCATGTCATGGCGGTCTGCAACTTAAAGCCCAGAAACCTGCGCGGCCTGGAGAGCAACGGCATGCTCTGCTTCGCCTGCGACGAAAAGAACAATAAATTCACCTTTGTCGGTGCCGACGTTAAGAACGGCATGATCATCGGATAGGAAAACGGTACGCAATGAGACTTTTCGACTCTCACTGCCACATAACCGACGAAGCGTTTGACGAAAACAGGGATGCTCTGATCGAACAGATCCGGGCATCCTCTGTTGCACTTTGCACGGATGTGGGTTCGGACCTGGCGACGTCCCTAAAATGCGCCGAAGCGGCTCAAAAATACGATTTCGTATACGCGGCAGCGGGCTGCCACCCCCACGAAGCCAAGGACTTCGGCGAGGAACAGCTGGCACAGATCCTGGAGCTGTTAAAGCAGCCGAAGGTGAGGGCGCTGGGCGAGATCGGCCTCGATTATCACTACGACTTTTCGCCCCGGGACGTGCAGCAGTACTGGTTTGCGGCGCAGCTGTCGGCGGCAAAAGAGGCCGGCTGCCCCATCATCATCCATTCCCGGGAGGCCGAAGAGGACACCATGCGGATCCTGAAGGATTCCGGCATCTTCGGGAAAAACCGGGTGGTCATCCACTGCTTCTCCGGCAGCGCGGAGCTGGCGCGGCAGTACGTCAAGCTGGGGGCAGACATCTCCCTGGCGGGGCCGGTGACCTTCAAGAACGCGAGAAGACCGGTGGAGGTCGTGCAGACCGTACCTCTGGAAAAGCTGTTCGTGGAGACGGATTCCCCCTACATGGCGCCGGTGCCTTACCGGGGCACGACGAATACGCCGGTGCACGTGGAGGAAGTCGCGAAGAAATTTGCAGAAATTAAAGGGCTGACCCTGGAAGAGGTGGCCGAGACCACCTTCCGGAATGCCTGTGATTTCTATGGGATCGCTTATTGACGATGAACGCTGAACTTCAGGTTCGGAAGACCATACAAGAGCACAACATGATCGCGGACGGCGATACCGTCATCCTGGGCCTCTCCGGTGGCCCGGATTCGCTGTGCCTGCTATACATCCTGGCGGATCTGCGCAGGACCATCCGCTACGAACTGCGGGCGCTGCACCTCAACCACATGATGCGGGGTGACGCCGCCAAGGAGGACGTAAACTTCCTGTCGGACGTCTGCAAAGCGCTGCAGGTGCCCCTTACCGTGGACATCTGCAACGTATATAAAAAGGCGGAAGAGGAGGGCATCTCCCCGGAGGAGGCGGGCCGCAAAGCCCGGCACGCCGCGCTGCAGCGGCAGCGCGCCAACTTCTTCAGCTTCTGCGGCGCAGCGAAAGGGCGCGTCCTCATCGCGCTGGCCCACAACCGCGACGATCAGGCGGAGACGGTGCTGATGCGCATGCTGCGCGGCACTGGCATCCACGGTCTCGCGGGCATGGAGTACGTGAGGGATGACGGGGTCATCCGGCCGCTGCTGGATACGCCCAGAAGCGAGATCGAGGCCTACTGCGAAAAGCGCGGCCTTGCGCCCCGGTTCGATTCCACCAATGCGGACACCTACTATACCCGCAACAAACTGCGGCTGGAGGTGCTGCCGCTGCTGGAGAAGGAATTCAATCCGAACCTGAAGGACGGCCTGGCGCGTCTTGCGGCTAACGCCAGGGAAGACGACGCCTTCCTGGAGAAGTTGGCGGAGGAGGCCTGTGGGGGTCACGCCGGCAGTTTTCCCGTAAAGGAGCTTGCCGCCATGCACCCGGCCCTGGCCAAGCGCGTCGTGCGGCGCCTGTTCGCCGAAATCGGACTTACCGAGGATATCGCTTCCGCGCATCTGTCCAGCCTGCTCGATGCAGTTCGCAGCAGACGTACGGGGAAGGTGATAGAGTTCCCCCACGGGTACCGGGCGGAGATAAAACACGACGAAGTCACGTTCACTTGTAAACACTAAAATAGTGTGGTAATATATTGTGTCATACTACAAAAAGAGTTATGATAACAACAATTAATATCGTTCAATACGGAGGAATTTTGTAGTTGAATAACAAGAAGAAAAATAACGGTCCGTTTAGGGGTATTGGACTGTACATTATTTTATTTGCCGTCGTGCTGGGCGGTATCTGGCTGTTCCAGAACAGCGGCCTTATGGGCAATGCCAGCCAGGTGAAGGAGATCGGATTCTCCGAGATGGTGGAAGCCCTCAAGGACGAAAAGGTCCAGACCATCAGCGTCAGCGAAGGAAGCCGCAGATACGAGGGGCAGCTGAAAGACAGCTCCTACTTCATCTCCTACGCCCCCACGGCCTACGACATGGCCATCATCAGCGAAGGATACCTCATCCCCCAGGCGGAAGCCGGCAAACTCACGGTGGAGAGCATCAAGCCCTCGGCCTGGGCGAACGTCATCTCCTGGATCCCCACGCTGCTGCTGGTCGCCATCATGATCTTCTTCTGGACGAGCTTTATGGGAAGCGGCGGCGGAAACAAGGGTATGATGAACTTTGGCAAAAGCAAGGCCAAGATCTTCAAGGACGGCAACACGAAAGTCACCTTTAAGGACGTGGCCGGTCTGGACGAAGAGAAGGCGGAACTCGAAGAGATCGTGGACTTCCTCAAGAGTCCCAAGAAATATACGGATCTGGGCGCGCGCATCCCCAAAGGCGTGCTGCTCGTAGGTCCTCCGGGAACCGGTAAGACCTACATCTCCAAGGCGGTAGCCGGCGAAGCGGGCGTTCCGTTCTTCAGCATCTCCGGCTCCGACTTCGTGGAAATGTTCGTGGGCGTCGGCGCCAGCCGCGTGCGCGACCTGTTCGACGAAGCGAAGAAGAATGCTCCCTGCATCGTGTTCATCGACGAGATCGATGCTGTCGGCCGAAGAAGAGGCGCCGGCATCGGCGGCGGCAACGATGAACGCGAACAGACGCTAAACCAGCTGCTGGTGGAAATGGACGGCTTCGGCATCAACGAAGGCATCATCGTGCTGGCGGCGACCAACCGTCCCGACGTGCTCGACCCCGCCATCCTGCGTCCAGGCCGTTTCGACCGCGAAGTTACGATCGGCACCCCGGACATCAAGGGCAGAGAAGCGGTGTTCCGCGTTCACTCCAAGAACAAGCCCCTGGGCAAGGACGTCAACATCAAGACGCTGGCCAAGCGCACCCCGGGCTTTACCCCGGCAGACATCGAAAACATGATGAACGAAGCCGCGCTGCTCACCGCCAGACGCAACGGCTCCGAGATCCATATGGAGGACCTGGAAGAGGCTATTACCCGGGTCATCGCGGGCCCCAAGAAGAAGAGCAAGGTGATGAGCGACAAGGAAAAGCGCCTCACCGCGTTCCACGAAGCGGGTCATGCCGTCGTGATGCGGGCGACCCCCGGCGCCGACCCCGTTCATCAGGTCACCATCATGCCCCGCGGCAGAGCAGGCGGATTTACGATGCAGCTGCCCGAGGAAGATAAATACTACATGACCAAGGGCGACATGCTCCACGAGATCCAGCACCTGCTGGGAGGCCGCGTAGCGGAAGCCCTCGTCATGGGCGACATCTCCACCGGCGCCAGCAACGATCTGGAACGGGCCACGAAGATCGCCCACGACATGGTCGCGAAATACGGCATGAGCGAGACCATCGGCCCGCTGAACTACAGCAGCGCCGACGAAGTATTCCTGGGCAGAGACTTTACGTCCAAGCAGAACTTCTCCGAAGAATTGGCTTCCAAGATCGACAAGGAAGTTCACGACATCATGACGAACGCTTACGCAGAGACCGAAAAGATCCTGCTGGAGCACAGAGAAGAGCTGCACCGCGTAGCGGAAGCTCTGCTGGAGATGGAGACTTTGGACGCCGATCAGTTCGAAGCGCTGTATACCAATACCAGCACCGTGGAAGAGCTGGAGAACATCCAGAAGGAAGCGGATGCTGCGAGAGCGGAAAAGGAACGTCTGGAGGCAGAAAAGAAGGCATTTTTAGAGGCGGAAGAGAAACGCCGCGTGGAAGAACAGATGCGCGAAGCCATGGAAAAGGGCAAACGCGTTGCTGTCATGGATGAAAAGGGAAACATCATTATCCGGGACGCTTCCGAAGTGCGTAAGGCGCGGGAGGAAGCCCAAAAGAAAGGCAGAGACGAATAATGGCTGAGACTTTCTCCAACAGTCTGATCACCAACAGCATCTACCATCTGCTGAACTTCGAAAAGTACAGCAGCTTTCCCATGGCAGCCCGGGAGGCCGCGCTCAGCAACGCCTTCCAGATCGTGCTGTTCTCCTCCGACTTCAACGCCCTGTTCTCCGTGGAGACCCGCCACAACATCACCATCGAGGAAGCCGTGCGCAAGAGTACGGAGATGGGCCTCAACATCGAGGAGAGAAAATCCACGAAGCTGCAGCTCGAGGGCCTTACGACCTACTGGGGCCCCGTTACCGTAGCAGGCGAGAAATACTACCTGCTGCTGGTGGACAACGACGATAACTACAGCCAGGACGATATCTTCAAATTAGCGGAGATCATCGAGCTGGCGATGGGCATGTGGAATTTTGCCCCGGAGCGTGACCCGGTAGCGGAATTCATCCGCGCGCTGCGCAGAGGCAACCGCGGCCTGGCCTATTCCCTGATGCAGGAGCTGGATCTGTCCCAGGAAGAGTTCTGGGGCGTGTTCTATACCCCCGGCGTCAAGAAGGAAGGCGGTCTGAAGGAGCTCGCTTCCTTCGAGAACGAGTTCAACATCCGCACCCTTAAGATGGTAACGGAAGGCGAGATCGCCGGCCTCATCCTCAAATCCTCCCAGACGAAGGAATACGGCGAGCCGGAATGGAAAGCCTTCGCCAAGCGCATGTCGCTGCTGGACGCGGACAAGACGTTCCACGTGCTCGGCACCGACGGCATCGAAGGCATGTGCAACGCCTTCCAGCTCATCAACGAGACGGAAGCCTTCATCCAGCTCATCTTCCCGTATAAGCACAGCTTCTCCAAATACGAGCTGGCCTTCGCGGGCAACTGCGTCAACATCTGCATGAACGGCGGCACGGTCAAGAAGAACTATCTGGACCTCATCAAGCCGTTCCGCGATGCGAAGGATACGAAGAGCCGCCAGCTGATGGAGACCCTCGAGACCTTCATGCTGGACTCCGGTCTTTCCACCGCCAAGACGGCCCGCCTGATGGATATCCACGCCAACACCGTGCAGTACCGCTTAAAGCGCATCAAGGACGTGCTCGGCGTAGACATCACGGCCAACACCGTCGTGCCCGGCCTGATGATGGCGCTGGCGGTCTACCGCATCGAAAACGAAGTAAAATCCTTTTAAATAGAACATGTTACTGGCATTCGACGTAGGAAATACGAATATCGTGCTGGGTGTCTACGACGGCGACCGGCTGGTGGAGAACTGGCGCATGGAGACGGATAAGAACAAGTCCGCCGACGAATACGGCATGACCATCAACCAGCTGTTCGCATACGCGGGACTGTCCACGGAAGACGTCGACGACGTCATCATCGCGACGGTCGTGCCGTCCATCCTGTACACGCTGCAGCACCTCAGCCAGAAGTATTTTCATACCAAGGCGATCGTGGTCGGCCCCGGCATCAAGACCGGCCTCATCGTCAAGTACGACAACCCCAAGCAGCTCGGTGCCGACCGCATCGTCAACGCCGTGGCTGCGCTGCATAAATATCCCGGACCCCTCATCGTCATCGATTTCGGCACCGCAACGACGCTGTGCGCTGTGAGCGAAAAGAGCGAATACCTTGGCGGGGTCATCGTGCCGGGCATCAAGATCAGCTCCGACGCCCTGTTCGAAAAGACGGCCAAGCTGCCGCGCGTCGAGTTGGAAGCGCCGGGCCACGTGCTGTGCCGCAACACGATCGAAGGCATCCAGGCCGGCGTCGTGTACGGCAACATGGGCATGACCGAGCGCATCGTCGCCATGATGAAGCAGGAGATAAAAGCCTACACGGGCTGCGAGAAAGAGCCTCTCGTCGTCGCGACGGGCGGCATGGCGAGCCTGATGGCTTCCGGCACCGACTGCATCGACCACGTGGATAAACTGCTCACCCTTACCGGCCTGCAGCTGATCTACGAGAAGAACAAGCCGGCCCATCCGAAGAGAGCGAAGCAAAATGCAGACGCTTAACAACCCCTTCGTGCTGGCGCCGCTGGCGGGGGTCACGGACAGCGCCTTCCGGCGCATCTGCTTTGAACACGGAGCGGCCATGGCCTTTACGGAGATGGTCTCGGCGAAAGGCCTCTACTACCGCAACGCGAACACGGAAGACCTGCTGGCCATCCATCCGGACGAAGGCCCGGTGGGCATCCAGCTGTTCGGAAGCGAACCTCTGATGCTGCAGTTTGCGGCGGAAAAGCTGAAAGACCGGCCCAACGTGTGCATCGACCTCAACATGGGCTGCCCGGTGCCGAAGGTCGTGAAGAACGGCGAAGGATCGTTCCTGCTGACCCAGCCAGCGCTCGCCACCCAGCTGGTGCGAGAGACCGTAAAGGCGGCTGGTAAACCCGTCACCGTCAAGATGCGCATCGGTTTCGACGAAACCCATCCGGTGGATCCGGTGGCTTTCGCGGTGCAGATGCAGGAAGCGGGAGCATCCGCCATCGCGGTGCACGGACGCACCAGAGAGCAGTATTACAGCGGCAAAGCCGACTGGAGCGCGATCCGCAGGATCAAAGAAGCCGTGGACATCCCCGTAGCGGGCAACGGCGACATCTTTTCCGCGCAGGATGCGCTGCGGATGCTGGACGAGACCGGCTGCGATGCCGTGATGATCGCAAGAGGCGCCCTGGGCAACCCCTGGATCTTCGCCGAGTGCGAAGCCGTCTGGAATGGCAGTCCCGTTCCGAAACGTCCGGAGATGGACGAGATCATCGAAACGGTAAAAATGCATGCCCTCCGGCTGCTGGAGACAAAGCCGGAATACCGGGCCGTGCGGGAGATGCGAAAGCACGCCGCCTGGTACACGAAGGGCATCAAAGGCGCCGCGGCGCTGCGCAGGCAGGCCAGCGAAGCCGAAAGTCTGGATGAAATGTTTACGATATTAGAGGGTCTCAAAAATCTGGCCCTGTAAAATATAAGGAGAAGGAAAATGAGTGAAGAAATCTTACTTACCAAGGAAGGCTACGACAAGATCGTAGAAGAGCATGAATATCTGACATCCGTAAGAAGGATCGAAGTCTCTGAACACCTGAAGGAAGCCAAATCCTACGGCGACCTTTCCGAAAACGCCGAATACGACGCCGCCAAGAACGAGCAGGCAGAGCTGGAAGACCGGATCCAGAAGCTGGAGACCATGATGCGCAAGGGCAAGATCGTCTCCGAAGAGGAACTTACGGGCGACCACGTCAACCTGGGTCTGGGTGTGCGCGTAAAGGATATGAAGTCCAAGGAAGAATTCACATACACCATCGTAGGCATCACCGAGGCGGATCCCTTCGAGGACAAGATCTCCAACGAATCTCCCGTCGGCAAGGCCCTGCTGGGCCGCAAAAAGGGAGAGACCGTCGAAATTCAGACGGAAAACGGAGTTCTCAACTATAAGATCTTGGAGATTATCAAGGGATAGGAATTAAAATGAGCGAAGAAAGAATCAACAGCCAGCAGGCTCCCCAGGCGGAAATGACCGAAGAGCAGGCAGCCCGCGAACTCAGCGAGCAGTGCCTCATCCGCAGAGAAAAGCTGGCCGCACTCCAGGCAGAGGGCAGAGATCCCTTCCTGCAGACCCGCTTCGACCGCACCAGCAACGCCACCCAGATCAAGGCGAACTTCGAGGAGCTGGAAGGGTCAACCCAAAGGATCGCCGGCCGCCTCATGAGCAAGCGCGGCATGGGCAAGGCCTCCTTCTGCGACCTGCAGGACCAGGACGGCCGCATCCAGATCTACGTCCAGGTGGACGATCTGGGCAAGGAAGAATACGACCGGTTTAAGAAGCTGGACATCGGCGATATCATCGGCTGCGAGGGCGAAGTGTTCCGCACCAAGCGCGGCGAGATCTCCCTGCACGTCAAGAGCTACGTGCTGCTGTCCAAGTCCATCCGTCCGCTGCCCGACAAGTGGAGCGGCCTCAAGGACATGGATACCCGCTACCGCCAGCGCTACGTGGACCTCATCGTCAATCCGGAAGTCCGGGAGACCTTTAAGAAGAGAGCCCTCATTTACCGCGCCATCCGCCGGTACTTCGACGACCTGGGCTATATCGAATGCGAGACGCCCATCCTGAATACGGTGCAGGGCGGCGCTACCGCGCGTCCCTTCGTGACCCATCACAACGCCCTGAACATCGATCTGTACCTGCGCATCGCCACCGAGCTGCACTTAAAGCGCTGCATCGTCGGCGGATTCGAGCGGGTCTACGACATGGGCCGCATCTTCCGCAACGAGGGTATGGATACCCGCCACAACCCGGAATTCACGACCATCGAGTTCTACGAAGCCTACACGAACATCGAAGGCATGATGGAACGCACGGAAGGCGTCATCAAGTACGTCAACCAGATCGTCAACGGCAAGGATAAGATCCCCTTCGGCGACCTGGAGATCGATCTCGGCAAGCCCTTCGAGAAGATCACCATGACCGAAGCCGTCCGCAAGTACGCAGGCGTGGATTTCGACCAGATCAATACGAGAGAAGAGGCGGTGGAAATCGCGAAGGCCCACGGCATCGAAGTGGAGCCCAAGCACGAAAGAGGCGACATCCTCTCCCTGTTCTTCGAAGAATACGCGGAAAAGAACCTCATCCAGCCCACCTTCGTGCTGGAGCACCCGGTGGAGATCTCCCCGCTCACCAAGCGCTGCGTGGACGATCCGCGGCTCACCCAGCGGTTCGAGCTGTTCATCAACGGCGGTGAATACGCCAACGCCTTCTCCGAGCTGAATGACCCCATCGACCAGCGCGGCCGCTTCGAGCATCAGATGAAGCTGCGCGAGATGGGCGACCTGGAAGCGTCCGAGATGGACGAGGACTTCCTGCTGGCCGTGGAATACGGCATGCCTCCCACGGGCGGCTGCGGCATCGGCATCGACAGACTCGTCATGCTGCTGACGAACAACACCTCCATCCGCGACGTGCTGCTGTTCCCGACCATGAAGCCGCTGGACACCGACAGAAAGGTGATCAAGCAGGCGGAAGAGGTGAAGATCGAGGAAGCTGTCGCAGAACCCGTCGACTTCTCCAAGGTCGAGGTCGAACCGCTGTTCGCCGACTACGTGGATTTCGAGACCTTCGCCAAGAGCGACTACAGAGCCGTTAAGGTGCTGGAGTGCGAAGCTGTGCCGAAGTCCAAGAAGCTGCTGAAGTTCGTCCTGGACGACGGTTCCGGCGAACCGAGAGTCATCCTCTCCGGCATCCACGAATACTACGAGCCGGAAGAACTCGTAGGCAAGACCTGCGTCGCCATTACGAATCTGCCCCCGCGCAAGATGATGGGCATCGATTCCTGTGGCATGCTGATCTCCGCCATCCACCACGAGGAAGGCGAAGAGAGACTGCACCTGCTGATGCTGGACGACCGCATCCCCGCCGGCGCGAAGATGTACTAAGCGAAGCAAATACCGAACGATCACAGCCCTGGGAAGGAATTCCCGGGGCTGTTTTGCTGTGGGCGGTCACGCACTTGCTATTTAATTATTAAATTGAATATAACATATTTCAATTGGACTATGCGATGGATGAGCCGATATAATAAGACCGTAAACAGAAGCAAATTCCAAGGAGGATACAAACCATGGCAAATACACTGATCGCATACTTTTCCAGAGCGGATGAAAATTACTTCGGCGGCGCGATGCGCTACGTAAAGGTGGGCAATACGGAGATCGTCGTGAACCTGATGAAGGACATGATCGACGCGGATACGTTCAAGATCGAGATGAAAACGCCGTATTCCCCGGTCTACATGACCTGCATCGACCAGGCAAAGAAAGACCTGAGAGACAAGGCCCGTCCGGAACTGGTATCCATGCCGGAAAGCATCGACGCCTACGACACGATCGTGCTGGCCTATCCCAACTACTGGGGTACGATGCCGATGGCCGTCTATACGTTCCTGGAGCACTTCGATTTCTCCGGCAAGACGATCCTGCCCCTGTGCACCAACGAAGGCAGCGGCATGGGCGGCAGCGAACGGGAGATCCAGAAGACCTGCCCGAACGCGAACCTGAAGAAAGGGCTTTCCATTACCGGCAGCCAGGCGGCGAATTCCAAGTCCAGCGTCGAGCGCTGGCTGAAGGCGAACGGACTGATGTAAGAAGGCAAGAATATTTATGCATCACAAATCATAAAGGAGTAAAAAGGGATGAAAAACAAAAAGAAACATCTGAGTATCCTGCTGGCGCTGGCCATGGCGTTCGTCCTGCTGCCGGCGGCAGCCTTTGCAGACGATGCGCTGCCGGTCCCCGTGGAGGAGGCGTCCATCGTATGGGACGGCGAAGCAGGCACGCTGACGATGCCCGGCACCTCCGGCCAGGAATACGCCGCCATCGAATACAACGACGGCGTGCTGGATTGGACGCAGGCGATCGAGCCGGACGCGGAAGGCAGCGTACAGTTTACCGGTATCGAGAAAAACTTCACCTATGACATCTTTACCCGCATCAAGGGTGCGGATGGCGCGGCGATGACCCTTTACAGCACCTACGACGGCAGCGGTTCCCAGGAGCCCGATCCCGCGGAGGGCGAAGGTCTCGAAGAGCCGAAGTGGTTCTCCCAGATGCCGGAATATCCGGAAGAAGGGGATGCGGAGACCGTTACGGTGACCTTTGCCGGAAACGCAGAGCAGGAATATGTGATCTGCGAAAAGGGTGAGACCCCGGATTGGGCAGCGGATGGCGATGCCATCGTCTGTCCTGACGAAGACGGGGCGGTCGGCTTTGCCGGCTTAACGCCCGCGACCGCCTATACGATCTATACCCGCGCCGTGGGCACGGAAAGCCCTGTCGTTTCCGCAGACGTGGTGACGATGCTGTGCGGCTCCGAAGCGGTATGCGACGCCTACGAGGTGGGCAGAGTTCTTATGGTCACCCCGGTGCCGGCTAACGCGAAAGTAACCTATCAGTGGTGCCGCCAGGTCGCGACTCCCATCGTGGCGGGCGAATACGAGGGCATGACCCGCAACGATTACTTCCCCATCGAAGGCGCGACAGCAGCGACCTACACCATGACCGAAGACGATCTCGGCAAGATGCTCGCGGTGAAATTCCTCGCGGGCGGGGAAGAGGTCCACATGGCGGAAGACCTGGGCCCGGTGGAAGCCTTCGGAACCGACGAAGAGGCGTTCCCGTTCCTGGACGTTCCTCTCAATGCCTACTACCGCGCAGCGGTGGAATGGGCCACCGAGAACGGCATTACCGGCGGCACGTCGAAGACGACCTTCGGCCCGGCCGCTCCTGCGACCCGCGGACAGATGGTCACTTTCCTGTGGGCGGCAGCCGGCTCCCCCGAACCGGAGAGCACGGAAAATCCGTTTGCAGATGTAAAGGAGAGCGACTACTTCTATAAGCCCGTGCTGTGGGCCGTGGAGAAGGGCATTACTGCCGGGGTCACCGCGGATAAGTTCGGTCCGGCGCAGACCGTGACCCGCGCACAGGCTGTTACGTTCCTGTACGGCGCAGCCGGCCGTCCCGAAGCGGGAACCGAACCCTTCGCAGACGTTGCGGATACCGACTGGTTCGCAGCTCCTGTCGCCTGGGCCTTCAACGATGGCATTACCTCCGGCACGACGAAGACGACCTTTGGTCCGGAGCAGCTGTGCGTCAGAAGTCAGATCGTTACGTTCCTGTACGGCAGCGTGCAGCACTGAGAGCGGATATTGAACAGCCGTTCAGCATCTTTTTTCTGAGGCGGAATCATAAAAAAATTCAATCAAAAACCCCTTGCAAAAGGCGAAATACGGCAAAAGACTTGAAAATCGGGCATTCTGCGGAATGCCCGATATTTAGTGTGCGGAGTGTAACCACACCACTATATATTGACATTCACAGGCGCGAGGAGTACATTATATAGCGACGGGAGTGCTCCCGTTTTTTCGGTGTAACAACCACTGTGTATCTTTTATATAAATGAGGTGAAAGTTATGTATCATGTCGTAAAAAGGGACGGAAAAGTCGCTGAATTCAACATCCGCAAGATCAGCGACGCCATCACGAAGGCATTCGAAGCGCAGGGAAGACAGTATCATCCCAGCACCATCGACATGCTCGCTCTGCGGGTCACGTCCGAGTTCGAACCCCTGATCGAGAACGATCAGATCCAGGTCGAACAGATCCAGGACTGCGTCGAAAAAGTCCTGTCCGAAGCCGGCTACGCCGACGTCGCGAAGGCCTACATCCTGTACAGAAAGCAGAGAGAGAAGATCCGCAACGTCAACTCCGCCCTGCTCAGCTACAAGGACATCGTCGACAACTACCTGAAGATCAACGACTGGCGCGTCAAGGAAAACTCCACTGTTACCTATTCCGTCGGCGGCCTGATCCTTTCCAATTCCGGCGCCATCACGGCGAACTACTGGCTGTCCGAGGTCTATGACCAGGAGATCGCGGAAGCGCACCGCTCCGCCGCCATCCATATTCACGACCTGTCCATGCTCACAGGCTACTGTGCCGGCTGGTCGCTGAAGCAGCTGATCCAGGAAGGCCTGGGCGGCATCCCGGGGAAGATCACCTCAGCCCCCGCTGCCCACCTCTCCACGCTGTGCAACCAGATGGTCAACTTCCTGGGCATCATGCAGAATGAATGGGCCGGCGCCCAGGCGTTCAGCTCCTTCGATACCTATCTGGCTCCCTTCGTCAGAGTGGACAACCTGTCCCAGAAGGAAGTCAAGCAGTGCATCCAGAGCTTTATCTACGGCGTCAACACCCCGTCCAGATGGGGCACTCAGGCACCCTTCACCAACGTTACCATCGACTGGACCGTGCCCAACGACCTGAAGAATCTCCCCGCGATCGTAGGCGGCAAGGAGATGAACTTCACCTACGGCGACTGCCAGAAGGAAATGGATATGGTCAACAAGGCCTTCATCGAGATCATGATCGAAGGCGACGCCAACGGCCGCGGCTTCCAGTACCCCATCCCGACCTATTCCATCACCAAGGATTTCAGCTGGGAAGAGACCGAGAACAACAAGCTGCTGTTCGAGATGACCGCCAAGTACGGCACCCCGTACTTCTCCAACTACATCAACTCCGACATGGAGCCCTCCGATGTGCGCTCCATGTGCTGCAGACTGCGTCTGGACCTGCGCGAACTGCGTAAAAAGTCCGGCGGCTTCTTCGGAAGCGGCGAATCTACCGGTTCCGTGGGCGTCGTTACCATCAACCTGCCCCGCATCGCCTACCTGGCGGAGAACGAAGAGGACTTCTACGCGCGGCTGGACCACCTGATGGATATCGCCGCCAGATCCCTGAAGACCAAGCGGACCGTCATCAGCCGCCTGCTGGACAACGGCCTGTATCCCTACACCAAGCGGTATCTGGGCACTTTCAACAACCACTTCTCCACCATCGGCCTCATCGGCATGAACGAAGTGGGCCTCAACGCCAAGTGGCTGCGGGCCGACATGACCGCGCCCAAGACCCAGAAGTTCGCCGTGGATGTGCTCAACCACATGAGAGAGCGCCTGTCCGACTACCAAGAGCAGTACGGCGACCTGTACAACCTGGAAGCGACCCCGGCAGAGTCCACCACCTACCGCTTCGCGAAGCACGATAAGGAAAGATATCCGGATATCATCACGGCCAACGAGAACGGCACGCCTTACTACACCAACTCTTCCCACCTGCCCGTGGGCTACACCGAAGACGTCTTCTCCGCGCTGGATATCCAGGACGATCTGCAGACCCTGTACACCTCCGGCACCGTGTTCCACGCGTTCCTCGGCGAAAAGCTGCCCGACTGGAAAGCAGCGGCAAGCCTCGTCCGGAAGATCGCAGAGAACTACAAGCTGCCGTATTACACCATGAGCCCGACCTACTCCGTCTGCAAAGACCACGGCTATCTGTCCGGCGAGCACTTCACCTGCCCGATCTGCGGACAGAAGACCGAAGTCTACAGCCGCATCACCGGCTACTACCGCCCGGTCCAGAACTGGAACGACGGCAAGACTCAGGAGTTTAAGGACAGAAAGACCTACGTCATCAGCCGCTCTCACCTGACCCACACCGGTCCTCTCGCAAGACCAATGTATATGGAAGAGGCTGCGCCTGCGGCGGAAGAACCCGCACTGAAGGCGGTGGAACCGGTGAGCGAAGCTCCGGCTCCGGCCGAGCCTGTGACCCCGAAGACGGTCGCTGAGCCTGTCGAAGCGACGGCGGTCCATCCCGCACAGATGGAGAACATCCTGTTCACCACGCCCACCTGCCCGAACTGCAAGATGGCAGCGGCTCTGCTGGATAAGGCCGGCATCCCCTACACCAAGCTGTTCGCGGAGAAGAATCCGGATCTGGTGGAGAAGTACGGCATCAAGCAGGCTCCGACCCTGGTCATCGGCGCGGATTCCGCAGACTTCCTGAAGTTCCGCGGCGTATCCGACATCCGGGGCTATCTGGGAGAACTGGCCAAGAAGAACGCATAGAGAAAACGCATAACGAACGAGTCGATCGCAGTTAGGCGATCGGGAGAAACAGAGAATATGTACGATGTGATTATCGTCGGCGCAGGGCCCGCGGGACTTACCGCGGCCCTTTACGCGCAGCGCAACGGCAAATCGGCCCTTGTCATCGAAAAAGGCACCATCGGCGGACAGATCACCTCATCCCCGAAGGTGGAAAACATCCCCGGCTTCGCCAGCCTGTCCGGCAACGAATTTGCGGATAAATTCATGGACCAGGTGATGGCCCAGGGCGCGGAACTGGAGCTGGAGCGGGTGACCGGCATCGAGCCCTTCGAAGCGGACGGCGCTCCCGCTTGGAAAGTCCACACCGAGTACGGCGGGGATTTCGAGGGACGGTCCGTCATCCTGGCTCTGGGGGTCAAGCACCGCATGCTGGGGCTGGAAGGCGAAGAGGACCTGGTGGGCGAGGGCATCTCGTTCTGCGCGGTCTGCGACGGCGACTTCTATAAAGGCAAGACCGTCTGCATGGCAGGCGGCGGCAACTCCGCGCTGCAGGAGGCGATCCTGCTGGCGGGCAAGTGCGAGAAGGTCATCATGCTGCAGGATCTGCCGTACTTTACCGGCGAATCCCGGCTGCAGGATGTGCTGTTCGCCCACGATAACGTGGAAAAGCACGTGGATATGAAGATCACCGGCATCAAGACCGAGAGCGGCAAGATCTGCGCGGTTACGGCCATCGACAACGCCACCGGCATCGAGGCGGATTACGCCTGCGACGGCTTCTTCGAAGCGATCGGACTCATCCCGGAAAACGACGACTTCAAGGGCTTCGCGGATCTCAACCAGTTCGGCTATTTCGATTCGAAAGAGGACTGCGTTACGAAGACGCCCGGACTGTTCGTAGCCGGCGACTGCCGCTCCAAGTTCATCCGTCAGGTCGCGACGGCCTGCGGCGACGGCGCGGTGGCGGCTCTGGCTGCCTGCCGCTACGTGGATCTGCTGGCGAAGTAGGGCTGGAGGGGTCACGATATGAACCGTTTTGACGGACCGCTGACACAGGAAGACTACGAAGAACCCCGCTGCCTTTTGAACATGGAACGGCCCGGCGAGGAATGCCACCGCAAGACGATCGACATGCGCCGGGTGATGGAGAAGCTGGACGAGTATCAGGCCCGCAAGGATTATGCCGGGGCGGAGCGCCATCTGGAGTTCTGGCTGGGTGAGGCCCGGCTGGGGAACGACAAGCGCGGCGAATTTGCCGTGCGGGGCGAGCAGATCGGCTTTTACCGCAAGCGGGGAGAAGAGGAGAAGTGCTTCGCCTGCGTGGCAGAAGCCCTTCGCCTGATGAAGGAACTGGACTACGAGGACGGCATTTCCGGCGCCACCTGCTGGGTCAACTGCGGCACGGCGGCTCAGGCCTTCGGCCGCTACGGCCAGGCCATGGAGTGGTTCGAAAAAGCCCGGGCCATCTACGAAAAGGACCTGGACGGCGCGGATGCGCGGCTGGGAGGACTCTACAACAACATGGCGCTTACGCTGGTGAGCGAGGGCCGCTTCGAATCGGCGCGCCAGTGCTACGAGAAAGCGCTGGACGTGATGGAACAGGTGCCGGGCGGCGCTCCGGAGCGGGCCATCACGCTGCTGAACATGGCCAACGCCGCGGAAAGCGAACTGGGGCTGGAGGCGGCGGAAGGGACGATCGAGGAGCTGCTGGACAAGGCCGAGTGGCTGCTGGACAGCTGTGACCCGAGAGAACACGCAGAACTCGCCGACTATATCGCGCCGGGCTACTACGCCTTCGTGCTGGAGTCCTGTGCGCCGACCTTTTCCTATTACGGCTACTTCCTGGCCGCGAAGAAGTTTTCCGAGCGGGCGGAGGAGATCACGAAGGAACTTTCATGAACGGAATACAGTTAGCGAAAAGCTATTACGACGCCTATGGTGCGGAGCTGCTGGCCCAGTTCCCGGAGCTGCAGAACAAAGTGGCGCTGGGGATCGCGGGCAGCGGATCGGAGTGCCTGGGATACGACGACGAAGTTTCGCAGGACCACGACTTTGAGCCGGGGTTCTGCATTTTTGCATTTGTGGAGGATGGGGCTCCGGTTGGCGCATCAAGCGCCAACATGCCGGGTAGTCCGGATCTTGCGGACAAGGCCCTCACCCGCAAGGAGGCCTTCGCCCTGGAGCGGGCTTACGCCAAGCTGCCCAAGGAGTTCCAGGGTTTCGAGCGGGCCAAGATGGCGCCCGTGGGCGGAAACCGCCGGGGTCTGGTGGATCTGCGGGAATTTCTGCTGCAGACGACGGGCACGCCCGACGGGGTCTTGACCCCCGAGCAGTGGCTGCAGCTCCCAGAAGAGAGTCTGTTGGAGGCGACGAACGGGGCGATCTGGCAGGATGCGGGCGGCGTGTTTACGCCCATCCGGGAGAGACTTTCCTACCTGCCGGAAGATGTGCGCCGCAAGAAGCTGGCGGGCTGCCTGCTCCTGATGGCACAGGCGGGACAGTACAACTATCTGCGCTGCATCCATCACGGCGAGACCGGCGCGGCCCAGCTGGCCTGCCTCAACTTCGCCGAGAACGCGATCCACGCGGCGCACCTGCTGGAAAAGTGCTACATGCCCTATTACAAGTGGGCGTTCCGCAGCCTGCGCGGTCTGGGCGACTTCGGCGCGGAGCTGGCGGACGATCTGGAGGGGCTCATCACGGCGGGCAACGACGCCGAGACGGCGGAGTCGAAATATTTCGTCATCGAGGATATCGCTGCCAGGGTCATCGACCGGCTGATGGACGGCGGTCTGACCCAGGCCAACTGCGGCGACCTGGAAAAGCACGCCTATTCCGTAAACGACGGCGTGGCGGACGGCGCATTGCGCAATTTGCACATTCTGAGCGGCGTTTAACCGCGCTGCAGGAGAAAAGGATATTTATGCAGATACAAGGACTTCAAAAGATGACGCTCCTGGACTTTCCGGGGAAGGTCGCGTGCACGGTGTTTCTTTCGGGCTGCAATTTCCGCTGCCCGTTCTGCCACAACAGCGAGCTGCTGGACCCGGACACCCCGGGCGTGATGGACGACGAAGCGCTGCTGAAATTTCTGGTGGGGCGCCGGGGCATCCTGGATGGCGTGGCCTTCACCGGCGGGGAACCCCTGATGCGCCGCGAACTGCCCCAGCTGCTGGCGAAGATCAAGGAGCTGGGGTTTCCTATTAAGCTGGACACGAACGGCGCGTTCCCGTCGCTGCTGAAGGCGGTAGTGTCGACCGGGCTTGTGGATTACGTGGCCATGGATATCAAGAACGCTCCGGACCGATATGCCGAGACCTGCGGGCTTGCGGAGATGGGACCGCTGCTGGCCAAGGTCGAGGAATCCAAGAACTTCCTGATCGCGGCCGGCGCCGGCAAACTGGAAGGCGTGCCGGCCATCGACTACGAATTCCGCACCACGACTGTTGCCCAGCTGCACGATACGGGCTCCTTCGCCGGGATCGGTCCCTGGATCGCAGGCGCCAAGCGCTACTTCCTGCAGGTCTTTACGGACCGCGATACCGTGCCGTATGCGGGGCTTTCCGCACCCTCCGATGCTCAGATGCGCGCCTACGCGGACCTCGTGCGGCCCTACGCCGCCGACGTGCAGATCCGCGGCCTGAACTGACGGGGACGGTTCTCTTTAGATCAAAACAAACTGAGGTTGGAATATGTTGAATCATCATGACATTACCAGGGACGCGTGCATGCTGCGCGGCCCTCTTTCTCACTTAGGCTACGACTGGTGGTGGCACAGCTTTACCGCGCAGGACGAGGAGACAAGAGAAGACAAGGCGTTCTTCGTGGAATTCTTCCTGTGCAACCCCGCGCTGGCGGAGGACGTGCCTGTGCTGGGTCAGCTGCCGGAGAACAAGGCGGCCGGGAAGAAGCCGTCCTATCTGATGGTAAAGGCCGGCGCCTGGGGCGAGGATGCCTGTCAACTGCACCGTTTCTTTGCCTGGAAGGACGTGTCGGTCCACATGGATGCGCCGTACCGGGTGGAGGCAGCGGACTGCCTGGCGAGTGAGACGGTTTTGAAGGGGGCTGTGCGGGTCACGCCGGAAGAGGCGGCAGCGCACCCGGAATGGATGTGCGGCAGCGGCGACATGAGCTGGGATCTGGCGGTCAACAAGCAGATCGCTTTCAACGTGGGCTACGGCGCCAGCAAACCCCTGCGCGATGCGGAGGCCTTCGCCATGTACTGGCACGCGGAGGGCATGAAGACCGCTTACAGCGGCACGGTCACCTGGAACGGGCGGCGTTACCGCGTGACCCCGGAGCAATGCTACGGCTACGCGGATAAAAACTGGGGCCGGGACTTTACGAGTCCCTGGGTGTGGCTGGCATCCAGCTGTCTGCGCAGCAGAAAGACCGGCGAACTGCTGGAAAACAGCGCCTTCGACATCGGCGGCGGCCGCCCGAAGATCTACTTTGTGCCCCTGGACAGACGGCTGCTGGGCGCGTTCTGCTACGAAGGCAAGGAGTACGATTTTAACTTTTCGCACCTGTGGCTGAACGTGAAGACCAGCTTTTCCTGCCGGGATACGGGCAGCGAGATCGTCTGGTACGTGCTGCAGGAAAACACGCACGCCGCCATGGAGACGGAGATCCATTGCCGCAAGAAGGACATGCTGCTCGTGAATTACGAGGCGCCGGACGGCAGCAAGAAGCACAACCGCCTATGGAACGGCGGCAACGGCTGGGGAACCGTGCGCCTGTACGACCTGGTAGACGGCCGGCTGGTGCTGTTCGACGAGATCGAGGCCACCCATGTTGGCTGCGAGTACGGGGAGTATGGGGAGTAGGGGGCGCATCTGTGCTCTGCCAAACGTGCGAGGCGCAAAGAAGTGGATATCTTGCTAAATATGAAATCGTCCACCGGAAAAAGATGTTTGACAAGGGTATTGTGGTGGACAAAGAGCGGCTTCGGTATTTAGCCACCCAAAAGGGACGGCTATCTGCTGAAAGTTGGTGGTTTAATTAAGAAGCATGAAGATATCCACCGGTAATAAGCGATCAGCAAGGCGAGTACGGTGGAGAAAATATGATCATGCAGTTCTTCCACCCGCTATGGGACCCTGCGAGCCCGCCGAGGCACTTAACTGCGCGAAGTTACCCAAATTGAAGAATTAGAACTAAAAAGATAACAGCTACCGAATTGCCAGAGGAAGCTGTTATCTTTTTTGATGGATTTGGATGAGCCAGGTAACATTAGGCAGATAGGTGAACCAATGGGGATAGGGGTTCTTTGTGAGGCTTCTGCCATAATATTCCATGTTTCAGGGGGCATTGGATCGGCTCTTGAGATTTGTTACCCAAAGGGCCTGTTATTGGTATGGTTGGGTCACACAGCGAGACATTGGCTGTAAAATCGAATTTGTCTCCTGTTACCCAAACTCCCAATATCAAACACAAAAGGTAACATCCCTCCAAAACAATTCATTTTGCCGGGCCTACGCCCCAAGACCGGCAGAGAACAACTAAAAGAATTCTATTTTCTCGGGCGAAAGGGCCTATAGGCGGGAGATCTCCACAGGTTTGAGTGCCCCAATATGCTGAAGCGCCCGCAAGCAGTATGATATAATCAAGGCAGAGGCAACCGAGCAAGGAGGTACACCATGGCAGACATTATCCGAGACATCGATGCGATCCCCGGGGAGCGCTGGTTCCCCAAGAAAACGACTTTTACCGAGGACATTACCGAATATTGGGGCGATTGGGGCGTGGCCTCCGAGGTCGACACCCTTAAGGCGGTGCTGCTGCGGCGGCCCGGCAAGGAGATCGAGAACTTTGACCCGAAGAAAGCCCGCTTCTCCGACGACCCCGTGGACGTGGAGCTGCTCCGCAAACAGCACGATGCGGTGGCCAAGGCTTACGAGGACTTCGGCGCAAAGGTCTACTACGTGGAGGAGACCCGGGAAGATCGGCCTAATGCGATCTTCTGCCGCGATCTGATGTTCATGACCCCGGAAGGCGCCATCATCACCCGGCCCGGTATGGCAGCCCGCCGCGGCGAAGAGCGCTATGTGGCTCAGGCCCTGGCGAAGCTAGGCGTCCCCATCCTGAAGACGGTGGCCGGCGACGGCATGTTCGAAGGCGCCAACGCCTGCTGGATCGACCGCGAGACCTGCATCCTTTCCACCGGCAGCCGCTGCAACCGGAGCGGCTACGAGCAGGTGAAGACGGAACTGGAGCGTATGGGGGTCACCGTTTACCATATGCAGCAGCCCTATAGCAACATCCACATCGACGGCATCCTCAATCCCATCAGCCACGACAAGGTGCTGATCCACGCAGGCCAGGTGCCCTACGACATCGTGGATATGCTGAAAGACAAGGGTTACGAGATCCTGGAGATCCCGTCCCGCACGGAGCAGTCCATCACCTTCGCCTGCAACTTCGTGGCGCTGGAGCCCAACCATATCCTGTTCGCCAAAGGCAATCCCAGAACGTTGGAACTGCTGCTGAAGCACGGCGTGCAGGTGGACGAGATCGACGTATCCGAGATCGTGAAGGGCCGGGGCTGCCTGCACTGCATCACCGCATTTTTGAAGAGAGGATAGGCAATGCCTTTTTCCATCATTCGAAACGACATTACGAAGGTGGCGGCGGACGCCATCGTCAACACCGCGAATCCGCAGCCTGTCATCGGCGCAGGCACAGACAGCGCCATCTATAAAGCGGCGGGGGCGGAGCAGCTGTTGGCGGAGCGCCGCAAGATCGGGGCGATCCATCCGGGCGAGGCCGCGGTGACCCCCGCATTTGCCCTGCCCGCGAAATACATCATCCACACGGTGGGCCCGGCCTGGCGGGGCGGCGAAGGCGGCGAGTTCGAGACCCTCGCATCCTGTTACCGCAAATCTCTGCTGCTGGCCAAACAGCTGGGCTGCGAGAGCGTCGCCTTCCCCCTCATCTCCACCGGCACCTACGGCTTCCCGAAGGACAAGGCGCTGTCCGTTGCCATGGAGACGATCGAGGACTTTCTGCAGGATGACGACCTGGACGTGACCCTCACAGTCCTCAACAAAGAAGCTTTTACGCTCTCTCAAGACCTGCTGGACGACGTCCAGTCCTACATCGACGACCGCACGGCGGAGCAGTTGCACCAGGCGGAATACGGTGCACCGTTCGGTATTGGGATGTACGACGAGCGGAGGGCCGCCAAGGCCGCAATGCCGCCGCAGGCGCAGCCGATGGCTCAGTCCGGGGCGATGTCCGGGTCACGGCCCGCGGAACAATCCAAACCCAGGAAAGGGAAGGGTCTCTTCGAGAAGCTGGCATCCATCGGCAAGAAGAGCGCAAACGCAGCGCTGCCGGAAGAACGGCCGCAAGCCCCTGAGGAAGCATATGAAGATGATGCCGCTGCGCTGTTGATCAACTCGGATGAAGAGCGAATCAACTTTCAGTATTCCGCGAAAACGGTTTACCCGAAGGAAGAAGCATCCGCCCCGGCGGCAGGAAATACGGCGCAGCCAGCGGCCTCCGAAGAAGTCAAAGAGCTCTATTCCCTGGTGCTGGCGAAGGACGATTCTCCCAGCCTGCCCGACCGCATGGCTCACTTGGGTGACACGTTCCAGGAGAGGCTGCTGCGCCTGATCGACTCACAGGACCTGACGGACCCGGAAGTCTACAAGAGGGCCAACCTGGACCGCAAGCTGTTCTCCAAGATCCGCAGCAATGCAGAGTATCGTCCCAAGAAGACCACAGTGCTGGCGCTGGCGATCGCCCTGGAACTGGACCTGGCGCAGACCAAGGATCTGCTGGCCCGGGCGGGCTTCGCCTTCTCGCCGAGCAGCAAGTTCGACCTGATCGTCCAGTATTGCTTCGAGAAGAGGATCTACGATATCTTCGAGGTCAACGCCCTGTTGTTCCAGTACGACCAGCCGCTGCTGGGCGCTTCCTAGCATCAGCAGCACCTTGTACCCGTCTCTTTGTGCACCCCCACCGATGTCGCTTCGCAGGCGACCCGGCGGGGGGCTTTGTTTGTTATGATGGGGTCACCAAGGACAAAGGAGGGCAAAGAGATGAAAAAAGGTTTAACGGAATTGGTGATGATCCTGGACAGAAGCGGCTCCATGGGCGGGCTGGAATCCGATACCATCGGGGGCTTTAACGGCATGATCGAAAAGCAGAGAAAAGAAGAGGGCGACGCCCTGGTGAGCGTGGTGCTGTTCGACGACGTCTCCGAAGTCGTGTACGACCGGGTGCCGATCGCTAAAGTGGAACCCATGACGGACAAGCAGTACTACGTGCGGGGATGCACGGCGCTGCTGGACGCGGTGGGCGACGCGATCCATCACATCGGCAACGTGCACAAATACGCGCGGGAGGAGGATGTGCCGGAGAAGACGATCTTCATCATCACGACGGACGGTATGGAGAACGCCAGCCGGCAGTACACCTACGAAAAGGTGCGGGAGATGATCGAACGGCAGAAGGAGAAGTACAACTGGGAATTCCTGTTCCTGGGGGCGAATATCGACGCGGTGCGTGAGGCCGGGCGCTTCGGCATCCAGGCCAGCCGGGCGGTAAAATATGAGCACGACGGCGCCGGGACCCGCAAGAACTTCGACGTGCTGTCGAAGGCAGTGGGCCGGGCGAGAGGTATGGCCAGTGCTGCGCAGATGCGCGCCATGTTCGACGAAGAGGATGTGCTGGCGGAGATCCGCGTGGATTATCAGAAGAGGCATAAACACTAAGAAATTGGGTGTTCCGGTCGGAAAAGGACGGGAAGGTTCGGGGATCGAGTAGAGCGAAGACATAAAGTTTTCGGCATTTTCCCATAATAACTCCGGAATCTGCGGGGCGCCTGCTGCGGCAGGCGCCCCTTTCTTTTTTGCGTGCGCTTCAGTAGAATAAGGATGGATGGAAGGAGCGCAACATGGAAAGACAAGCATTGGAAAACTACATAAAACGGTGCGTGCTGGAGGCACCGGAGAACACCGTGACGGCAGAGACCGCGGCGGATGCAGCCGACATCGGATCGCCTATCTACGATGAACCCGTCATCTGCATCGGCAGCGCAGACGACCCGCTGTGGGAGCAGATCCGCGAAAGGCAGGCTGTAGGGGAGATCTGGAAAACGCCCAAAGAATGGCTGCCTACCGCGAAGAGCATCATCTCGATCTTTACGCCCTTTTCGCATTACGTGCTGGAAAACAACGCGAAAGATTCGACCTACCCCGGTTCCGCCTGGCTGAGCGGCTACAACACCGGCGGCGCCCTGGTAAAGTCCGCCGGCAGAAAGACTGCGCAGCTGCTGCAGGAGGAAGGCTTTCAGGCAGTCTGCCCGGTCGTCAGCCCGGACTTTCTGAGCGTCTCCGCGCCGGGTTCGAACCCCAAATTGCCGCCGCAGCTGAGTTATCAGTCCAATTGGTCGGAACGGCACGCGGCGTTTGTGTGCGGTCACGGGAGCTTCGGCTGGTCGCGGGGCATCATTACGAAGCGCGGCATCGCGGGGCGGTTTGCCAGCGTCATTACGGACCTGGAACTGGAACCGGATGAACGTCCCTACGAAGGTCTGTACGATTACTGCGTTATGTGCGGCAAGTGCGCGAAGAACTGCCCGGCGCAGGCTATCGACATGCAGGAGGGCAAGAAGCACTATCCCTGCAACATGTGGCTCAACCATATGGGCGAGATCAATCATTTCGCCGAAAGCTGCGGCAAATGCCAGGTGAACGTGCCCTGCATGGACCACATCCCGGCGCCGAAGTTCCGGCAATACTCGATCTTAAAGTAACGCAAAAAACGCGTCTGGCGCAAATGTATCGCAAAACGGCTAAAGACTACAAAAAGAGATACATGTTTCCGAAAGACGGGCCGTAACAACAAGAAAAAGGAGCAATGCGGGAAGCGCTAAATACCCCACTGGGGTATATTTTTCCTTAAAATATAGCTGAAAATCAGGCAACATCCCCATGCTGCTGTGCAGGTAAAGAAAAAATGTATCGCAAATCGGTTATTTTAGCGATTTGCGATACATTTTTAAAATCCACGTTTTTTCATGGGTGGACACGCCAGACTCAGCAGACCATTCGATGCCGATGTGCTGAATCCTGCGGTCTATTCAGTGTCTGTTCTCCGGTATCGGCAGGCTATTCTTCGCCGATGCCCGGTCTGCAGCTTATTCTTCGACGCCGATCTTCAGATCGTTGAGTCTCTGCTGCTCCGCGCGGATCTTTTCCGCTGCCGCGCCGTCCGGTTCCGTCTCCGGGCGGCCTGCGGTGTAGTTCAGGACCACGATCGAGGGTCTGTACTTTCCGGTGCTTTCGTTATATACGCTCAGCAGGGCGTAGGTGTATTCGTTAAAGTGGCCCATGCCCACATCTTCCGCTGTGCAGAAGTGGATAACGGAATCTGCAGGCCAGATCTTATCGATCCGGATGCCGTGCCCGGTGTTAGCATGGAGCATCACGTTCTCCGTTCCATCCTCTTTGATCTCCAGGATCGTGTCGCCGCCGAACAGCTGGTAATAGGAATAGATCGGGTTGTCCCTCGCGAAGGTCAGGATGATGGGACCGGAGGAGCCGGCACCCTGGCGGGTAAAGGTCATCTGTGCGACAGGGCGGGTGCTCAGCTGCTGCAGTCTGCCTTCCTGCAGGCGGAACAGACCTTCCAGCCCGTAATAGTATCCGAAGCTGCGGCCGTCACCGATGTCGTAGGGCTGCAGTTTTACCGTTTCGTAGTCCGCTTCGATCGCGGGCACTTCGAACCGGTCGATCAGCTTGGCATCCGTCCCGTAGAAGGCCGTGACCGCTTTGTTGTTCTCTTTCCAGATAAACAGGAATCCCTTCTCCGTCGCCGGGATATACACAGCATCCGCCGGCTTTCCTTCGAACGCGCCTGCCATGCAGGTCTCTTCTCCCTTTTTCGGAACGGCGATGGCGTTTGCGTTCCAGCGCACTGCGTGACCCCGCAGGACCGGTCCATCTACAAACACTTCGTTGAATCCCGCCTTCTCCCTGGCAAACACTGCGGAACTGTTCCAGGCGAAATCGGTTCCCTGTTCATAGCCTAAAGCCAGCAGCAGATAGGTGTGGTATTGATCCCTTGTAACAGGGTCATGGGCGCCGAAACGGTCCGCCGCCACGCCTGCCGTGTAGCCCTTTTCGTAGGCGTAGGCGATAAAGGGCTTCGCCCACTCATCCACGTCGGTAAAGGGCATCTCGTGTGACCCCTCCAGTGCTTCCCCGGCCTCTCCCAGAAGGTTGAGGAACATCACCATGGCTTCCTGGCGGTTCAGGGGTTTCTCCAGGCTGTAGACGGGCTTTCCGTCCGCATCCGTTCCGGTTCCTGCGAACAGGCCCAGCTCATATAACGTATCGGCCGCAGCGTTTGCCGCCTCATCCACGCCGTAAATATTTACGGCAGACAGAAGCAAGATCAAAAGCGCTGCCGACAGTACGATCCATTTTCTTTTCTTCATGATCCGATCCTCCTTAGCCTAACTATAGCAAGGAGGAGGGCTCCCTGCAAGACATGGCAGGGAATTGAAACACAGCGGTAACAAAGCTGTAATACCGCTTGAGGCACCTTTCTCTTTCGTATTAAAATATAGGGGTAGAGGGCCGGTGCCAGCCGGCCGGAAAAGGAGAGAACATGAGAATTCAAAACGGCATCCTGCTCACCATGGAAGGGGAGCGGTTCGAAAACGGTTATGTAGATTTTGAAAATGGAAAGATCACGGGCTTCGGCGACTGCAAGGACGCCCCGGCCTACGACGGCGAGGTGTTCGACGCGCAGGCCGGGTACATCCTGCCCGGGCTCATCGACGCGCACACCCACATCGGCATCGGCGAAGAGGGACTGCGCTGGGAAGGCATCGACTACAACGAGATCACCGACCCGGTGACCCCGCAGCTGCGGGCCATGGACGGGTTCAACCCCTTTGACCCCGCCATCGAAAAGGCAGCCGCCGGCGGCGTGACGACCGCGGGCGTTTCCCCGGGCAGCGCCAACGTGGTGGGCGGGCAGATCGCGGCCATCAAGCTGCACGGAAACGACGTGAGTAAGATGGTGCTGAAGGCGCCGGCCGCCATGAAGTTCGCGCTGGGCGAGAACCCGAAGAACTGCTACGGCAACCACGATAAAGCTCCCAAGACCCGCATGATGAGTGCCTACCTGATGCGCGAAGCGTTGGAAAAGGCGAAGCGCTACATGGCCAAGAAGGAAAAGGGCGAGGACGTGTACGACGCGCAGTGCGAGGCACTCATCCCGGTGCTGAAGCGGGAGATCCCCATGCACGTGCATTCTCACCGGGCGGACGACATCCTGACGGCGGTGCGGATCGCGACCGAGTTCAATTGCCGATTCTGCATCGTTCACGCGACGAGGTCCGAACGCATTGCGGACGTGTTGGCGGGCTATGACTTCATCCCCATCGTGGGCCCGTCCCTGGGACCGGCCAGCAAACCGGAGACCATGGACGTGTCCTTTGCGACGGCGGGGGTGCTGCGCGCCAAGGGGATGACCCCGGCCATCACCACGGACCACGACGTGCAGCCCCTGTGGCTGCTGCCCATGTTCGCCGCTATGTGCGTGCGGGAAGGCATGGCAGAAGAGGACGTGCTGAAGGCGATCACGATCGTGCCGGCGAAGGCGCTGGGCGTGGAGGATCGGGTCGGCTCCATCGCTGTGGGAAAGGATGCGGATATCGCGGTGTTTACGGGTCATCCGTTCCATTATCTGACGAAGACGAGCGCCGTGTTTATCGACGGCGAGCGGGTAAAATAGGAGTTCTCGCGGACTTTTCGCGGCATTGCAAGGAGGCAAAACGATGAAGAGATCTTTGGGCGCCAAGCGCTTTCTGTATCCCATGCCGGCCCTGATGGTGGGGTCGTACGACGAGAACGGCAACCCCGACGTGTGCAACGTGGGCTGGGGCGGCATCTGCAGCAGTGAACCGCCCATGGTCCAGGTATGCCTGCGGCCCATCCGCAAGACCCTGGCCAACATCCGGCAAACCGGTGCTTTTACGGTGGCGATCCCCAGCGCCTGCTACGAGGTGGAGGCGGACTATTTCGGCTGCGTCTCGGCGAACAAGGAGCCGGACAAGATCGGTAAGGCCGGCATGCACGCGGTGCCTTCGGAGCACGTGAATGCGCCGGTGATCGAGGAATTCAAGCTGACCCTGGAGTGCAGGGTGGTCGAAATGCGCGAGGTCGGCAGTCATGTGCAGATCGACGGCGAGATCGTCAATGTGCTGGCGGACGAGGACATCCTGGACGAAAACGGCGGCGTGGACATCGCCAAACTCGACCCGATCCTGGTGGATCCGAGCGCGGATACGTACCACAGAGTCGGCGAATGCGTCGGGAAGATCTTCCACGACGGATTAAAATTGAAATAGAAAGGAAAGCGTATGCTTACAGTTGGTATCAAAGGAACGCTGGAACGGACCGTAACGGAAGAGGTGACCGCCAAAGCCATGGGCAGCGGCGAGCTGCCCGTGTTCGCAACACCGGCAGTCGTTGCGCTGGCAGAGGAATGCGCCTGGAAGAGCGTAGCGGGCGGGCTGGAAGAGGGTCAGGGGACCGTCGGCACCCGCATGGAACTCTCGCACCTGGCGGCCACACCCCTGGGCATGACGGTGCGCTGCGAGACCGAGCTCGTCGAGATCGACCGCCGCAAACTGGTGTTTACGATCGCCGCTTACGACGGCGTGGACAAAGTGGCGGAAGGGCGCCACGAGCGGTTTATCGTGGACAACGCGAAGTTCTTAAGCAAGGCAGAAGGCAAATTGTAATACAGAGGGACAGGCACTTTGTGCTGGGATGCCGTCGTTCTTTTATGATATAATCTACTAAACTGATAGGCAAATAACACAAACAGGAGGCATATTATGAAACTTGCGATGGCACAGATGCAGATGAGCACCGATATGCAGCAGAACGTGGCAAAATCGGTGCAGTTTATCGAAGAAGCGGCGGCAAAGGGCGCGGACTTCATCTTTTTCCCGGAAGTGCAGCTTACGCAGTTCTTCCCGAAATTCGAGGGCCGCGACGCGAAGGCCCTGGCGTTGACCCTGGAGAGCCCCGAGATCCAGGCGCTCTGCGAAGCCTGCCGGGCGAATAAGATCTGGGCGTCTCCCAACGTCTACCTGAAGAAAGACGGCAACTATTACGACTGCTCGCTGATGATCGGAGCCGACGGGGAGATCAAGGGCCTGTCCAAGATGGTCTACATCTACCAGGCGCAGGATTTCTACGAAAAGGATTACTACCACCCGTCTGAGGACGGTTTTATCGTGTACGACACGCCGTTCGGCAAGATCGGCATCGTCATCTGCTTCGACCGGCACATGCCCGAAAGCATCCGCGCCTGCGCGATGAACGGCGCCCAGCTGGTGCTCATCCCCACGGCCAACCACGACGCCGAACCCATGGATCTGTTCGAGTGGGAGGTGCGCATCCAGGCCTTCCACAACCAGGCGTACGTCGCCATGTGCAACCGGGTGGGCCGCGAAGACCACCTGAATTTCTGCGGCGAATCTCTGCTGGCGGGACCCTACGGCGAACTGTGCTGCAAGGCGGACGCGGCCGAGCAGTTGGTGCTGGCGGACGTCCCCATGGAGGAGATCCCGACTGTGCGCAGCCTCAAGACCTGGCTGGCGCTGGCAAAGGAAGTCGGCCCGGTGTATTAGAGGAGAGAAGATGAGCAACGAGACCATCTACACCCAGCTTTACGACAACGATGAATTCTACCGGCCGCCGCGGGAAGAGCACAGTGCGTTCCTGGAGATCGCGTACGGCTGCAGCTGGGCGGGGTGCACGTTCTGCGACTTCATCAAAGACGAGTACAAGGTCTACAGCTTAAAGGACGTGGCGCGCAAAGCGCAGCTGCTCTCCCAGGTGATGGAATGGCGCACCCGCATCCACTTCCTGGGCTGCAATCCGCTGGCGCTGCCGCAGGATTATCTGCTGGATGTCTTTATGCTCACCCGCCGCTACATCCCGCAGGTGACGGAATACTCGATGTACGCCCGGGCGGAAGACGTGCTTGCAAAGGGAGACGCGGGGCTGGCGGCTTTAAAACGCGCCGGGCTCACCGATGTGCACATAGGCGTCGAAAGCGGCTCGGACGAGATCCTTGCCATGCACCACAAGGGCGAAACGGTATCCCAGATGCTCGACGCCTGCCATGCGCTGGAGCGGGCAGGGCTAGCATGCCACATTTCGCTCATTCCGGGGCTCGGCGGGCGCAGACTTTCTTCGGTTCACGCGCAAAAAACGGCGGAATTCCTGTCGCAGATCCACCCGGCCAGCGTCTGGTGCATCGGGCTCAAGATTTGGGAGGGGACCCCGCTGGCGGACATGTGCCGCGCCGGCGCGTTTGACCCGATGGATTACCGCGAGATGCTCGCGGAACTGCGGGGCATGCTGGCGCAGACCGAGATGGAGGGTCCGGACTGCACGTTTACGGACTCGTCCGTACTGGGTCTCTACACGATCGAGGGCAAGCTGCCCTCCGGCAAGGCCGACCTGTTGCACGTCTGCGACCACCTGCTGACCGCGTTCCCGGAGGCACCGAAGGAGGTCCTCTACGACGGGCCGTCGGTGATCGGGTAAAAAAATGAAATGGTTTCCTTCGACAGGCTCAGGGAGCGTGCACTGCCGGGGACGGTTCTTTTTGGATCAAAATTTGGGGACGGTTCTTTGTCTCAGCAGCGCGATGCTGCTTTAGCGAGACAAAGAACCGTCCCTATTGGTTTAAGATGAACTGAAGAGAACCGTCCCCAACAGTTCAAAATGATGCCGCCATTTGATATAATAATCTTTATGGAAAACGGCATTCACATCGATAACCGACAATTCTATAGGACGCTTCTGGCCATTGCCGTGCCCATCGCGCTGCAGAATCTGGTCTCCAGCTCGTTTACGCTGGTGGACAACGTTATGGTGGGACGGCTGGGCGAACTGGCGCTCACCAGCACCGGACTCGCCACCCAGGTCTTCTCCGTACACTGGATGATGATCTTCGGCTTCTGCACGGGCTGCAGCACCTTCTACAGCCAGTTTTGGGGCACCCGCGACCTGCCCAACATCCGCAAGGTCCTGGGCATCGCCTGGACGGTGTGCTGCGGGGCGAGCCTGCTGTTTTTCTGTGCCGCGGCCTTCGCGCCCCACTGGGTGCTGAGCCTCTTCACCAACGACCCTCTCGTCGTCGAGACCGGCACCGGCTACATCCGGATCGCGGCGGTCAACTTCCTGCTGATCGCCATCTGCCAGCCCGTGGTGGCCGCCCTGCGCTCCACCCAGCAGGCGAAGATCCCTCTCTACATCACCATCATCGCATTTTTTACGAATACGATCCTCAACTACGGCCTCATCTTCGGGCATTTCGGGCTGCCGCGCCTGGAAGTGAAGGGGGCCGCCATCGCCACGGTCATCAGCCGCGTCGTCGAGCTGGGCGCCACGCTGTACTTCGTCTACGGCCGTAAAAACCCCATCGCGGGCCCGCTTCGCGACTTTTTCGCGTTCGACGGGGAATTTGTGACCCGCGTATTAAAGAACGCCGCTGCGACCACCGCCAACGAGACGCTCTGGGGTGCCGGCATGGCTGCTCAGAATGCGGCCTACGGCCGCATGGGGGTCACCGCGTACGCGGCGTATAAAGCGGCGGGCTCCATCGCCGACTTCTTCCTGATGGCCTGCTTCGCGACGTCCTCCGCAGCCCTGGTGCTGCTCGGCGAACAGCTGGGGCAGGGCAACTACGACTACGCGAAGGTCCTGTCGCGCAAGCTGCTGCGCGTGGGGCTCGCGTTCTCGATCTTTATGGCGGCGCTCATGTACCTGCTGCGCGCGCCCTTCATCGGGCTGTTTACGCTCACGGACGAGGCGAAGCTGTGGACGAACCGCATTTTGCTGATCACCGCGCTGTGCCAGCCCCTGCAGAACCATAACGCCTTCCAGATCTGCGGCACCATGCGAAGCGGCGGCGACGCCAAATTCGCGGCCATCTGCGAGGTGGCCACTGTGTGGCTCATCCGGGTGCCGCTGAGCTTCCTCGGCGCCCTGGTGATGCACCTGCCGATCTACCTGGTGGTGCTGCTGGCGGAGGCGGAAAGCGCCATCAAAGCCGTTATCCTCTACGCGCGCTACCGCAGCGGCAAGTGGATCAAGAACATGATCGAGGGGCTGTGACCATGAGAAAAACAGGCCTCGCACTCTATACAATATTCGCGCTGCTCTTCGCCGGGCTCCCCGTCTTCGTCCTGAAGATGAGCGCCCTGGGAGCGGCCAAATACGAAGAATTTACGCTGACGCCATGGCTGTGGGCGGCCGTCGGGGCCGTTGCGCTCTGCCTTGTCCCGGTGACCCTCCCAAAGATCCCGGACTGGCTGGCGGGCCCCTTGTGGGGCTGTGCGGCGTTTCAGTACCGGTACCACTGCTTCCGGCTCATCGAGCCCCACATGGTGATGAAGTACGACTTCGGCGCCGTGCTGGACAGCGTGGAGGGGGCGAAGCTCGTAAAGGAAGCCATCTTTACACATTGGGCGTTCTATCCCCGCATCCTGGAATGGTGGAACGAAAACTACGGCACCGGGTACGCCTATCACGATGCGGTGCTGTTCAACCTGATGGTCTCGGGCTTTACGGTGCTCCTGATCTACCTGATTGCGCGACGCATCTGGAAGCGCCAGCGGGCAGCCATGCTGGCCGCGGCCATCGCGTGCTTCTGGCCCTCCTTCTCCTACTACGCCTCCGTGACCAGCAACGAACACCTGGCGATGTTCTTCATGCTGCTGGCGAGCTATTTCGGGATGCTGGCGTGGGAGAGTCAAAACCATGGCCGCTGGGCCTTCGTCCTCCTCGCCGGGCTTTCCGCCGGCCTGGCGGACCTGTTTAAGCAATTCTCCCCCGTGTTCCTGATCGCCGCCTTCGGCGCGGGCCTGCTGTTTATCCTGATCGAAGGCCGCGGCAAGGAAAAGGATATAAAGCCCCTGAAGCGCATCGGCGCGCTGCTGCTGGCCATCGTCCTGATGTTCGGGTGCTCGTTCGGGGTCAAGGAAAAGGCCTACCGCTGGCTGGAGGGCTACCTCGACATGCCCGTCTGCCGCAGTGCGACCGCGCATTTCCTGTGGATCGGGCTCAATTCCAAGGGCGGCGGCATGTGGTCCGAGGAAGAGGGCATGAAGGTCTACGAGCTGGCCGAGCAGTACAACTACGACTACGACCAGGTGATGGACGGCCTGTGGGCTCTGCTGCGCGAGGATCTGGACGCCCATCGGGACGCGCTGCCCGACACGATCCGGCACAAGATGGAGAAGGACTGGGAGGCCGACATCGGCGTCTCGCTTTGGATCAAATCCCTCTACGACGAGATCGCGATCTGGGAGGAGGAGACCGGGATGCAGTTCCAGAACTGGCTGGTGACCCGGCCGGAGCTGGACGAGATCGATTTTGACCCGGGTCACAAGATCACCATCAGCTCGGCGGCCTATTACATGAGCGTGATGGGCCTGGTCGCCCTGGGCGGCCTGCTGGGGCTGTTTTTGCGGCGGCCGGAGGAGACGTATCTGCGGCTGGTGTTCTACGGCTACGCGCTGCTGTTCGTGCTGAGCGAGGCGCAGGGGCGGTACCAGATCGTGCTGTTCCCGGTGTTCGCGCTGCTGGCGGCGGGGGCTGCGGAGGGCTGCGGCGAGCTGCTGGGGCGGGTGACCGCGAACCATAAGAAAATCAAAGCAGAAAGGCATTAAACGATGGAACTGAAATTCGGAACGGCCGGCATCCGGGGCATAATGGGTCTGGAGCCGGGACAGATGAATTTGGAGACGGTGCGCCTGGCGACAAGAGGTGTGGCCGGGTGGCTGAAGGGGAAGATGTGTGCTGAGCCCTCGACGGTCCCTGAGCCTGTCGAAGGGACAAATAATGCACGAGATCTTCTTGTCATCATCTCCCGGGACTCCCGCAACAACTCCCTGGCCTTCGCCGAGGAGACCGCGCGGACCCTGGAAGAATGCGGCATCCGGGCACTGATGTTCGAAGACATTATGCCCGTGCCGGTGCTGAGCTTCGCGGTGCGGTATCTGCATGCGGATGCGGGCGTGATGATCACGGCCAGCCACAACGCAAAGGAATACAACGGATATAAACTGTATGGCGCGACCGGCGGGCAGATCCTGCCGGAAGACGCGGAAGTGGTGCAGGCGGAGATCCGGAAGGTGCCGGAAGAAGTGCACCAGGAGCCTGTCGAAGGGTGGCATCCTACCTACGTCCCCGACGAAGTATACCATGCCTATCTGGATGCCATGAGAAGGGCGTCAAATGCCCCGCAGAGCGCCGAAAGTGTGCAAAGTGGACAGGAATGTTCTGAAGATCAAAAAACGGCGGAAAACGGCGATTTTCGTCCTCTCTCCGTCATCTATACGCCGCTCAACGGCAGCGGCAGGCGGCCGGCTATCGAGACGCTCACCGCAGATGGCTACGACCTCTTCGTCGTGCCCGAGCAGGAGATGCCGGACGGCAACTTTACTACCACCGGTCAGCCCAATCCGGAGTTCGAATCCGTCTACCGGCTGGCGCTGGAATATGCGAGAGAGAAGCAGCCCGACATCATCGTTGCAACTGATCCGGACTGCGACCGGGTGGGCGCAATGGCGAAAATGAACCAAAAAGAACCGTCCCCAACAGTGCAATATCGCTTGCTGTCGGGCAACGATTTAGGCGTGTTGGTGCTGAGTTATCTGTGCGCGACGCGGGATATGAAGGGCAAGAGCCTTGTCTCTTCGTTCGTTTCGACCCCTCTTGCAGATAGGCTGGCAGCGGTACATGGAATGAATGTTATAAAAACTCCGGTTGGTTTTAAATTCATTGCAGAAAATATGGATAAACTCCAGGAAGATTTCGGCTATGGATTTGAAGAAAGCAACGGGATGATCGTCGGATTGTACGCCAGAGATAAAGACGGCGTCGTAGGTGCCCGCTTGATTTGTCAGGCTGCCGATTACTTCCGTAAGAAAGGCAGTTGTGCAGCAGTGGAACTCGACCGTTTGAATGCAGAATATGGGCCAGTTTTCTCCAAAACGATTGATGTTAGAATTGCTCCAGATGCACCAAAACCGGAAACGACTGTTAAAGAATACGACGACGGCAGTAAAGTGGTTATTCGGCCTTCAGGAACAGAACCAAAGATCAAATATTATTTCTTTACGCCCAGTATGGAACGGATGAAAGAACTCCAAGATCAAATTCTTGGATAATAAGAGCCGCATCGCTTAATAGCGATGCGGCTTTTTTACTGCTTTATTCTTCCCAAGGGAATACATACGGCAGCTTCTTCGCATCTCGCACTGCCATAAACTCCTTCTGCACCGCAGGACCAACGGGCACGCCCTTGTCCTTGCGCTCCAGCCAGGCCAGATATTCCTTCTCGCCTGCCGTGTAGATCCGGTTCTGTCCCGGCGCCTTGCTGGACGCCCGCAGACCGCGCAGGATATCGCCGCAGGTCTTCTTAAAGACTTCCAGGCCGCAGAACGCTTCCGGGTCAACTGCAAAGAAGAAGTGCCCCAGATGGTACGGCCGCTTGCTGCCGTCCTCGTTAAACCCCAGCAGCGCCTTCATAAAGCTGCCGCCCTGCAGCGCTGCGGAGAGGATCTCCACCACCGTCGCATAGCCGTAGCCCTTGTAGCCCGCGGTCTTGTCGCCTTCACCGCCCAGCGGTGCCAGCGCTGCTTCGCCGCTCACCAGCTTCTTTAAGATGTCTTCCGAATCGGTCAACGTGGAGCCATCCCGGGCGATCACCGCGCCTTCCGGCGTCGGCTCTCCCTTGCGGGCCCAGTACTCGATCTTGCCTCTCTGCACGATGGACGTCGCGCAGTCCAGGGAGAAGGGGAAGGGTTCGTCCGTGGGGAATGCAAACGTTAGCGGATTGGTTCCCAGCATATTGTCCACGCCAAACGTCGGTGCGATGGACGGCCGCGCGTTGGTGCCGGTGATCCCCAGCAGCCCCGCATTGCTGGCCATAGTGCTCCAGTAGCCCGCGATGCCGTAGTGGGAAGAATTTCGGATGGCAGCGCCCGCCATGCCGTACTTTTTCGCCTTTTCGATGACCATCTCCATGGCCTTATGGCTGGCCACCATGCCCATACCGTCATGGGCGTCCATCACCACCGTGGTAGGGGTTTCCTTGATGATCTCGATCTCCGTCACCGGATTGAGGATGCCTGCTTCGATGCGGTCGATGTAGATGGGCTTAAACCGGTTGCAGCCGTGGCTTTCGATGCCGCGGCGGTCGGACTCCATCAGCACGTCCGTGCAAATCTCGGCGTCACCCTCCGGCAGCCCGTAGGCTACGAAGGCGTCCTTCATAAAGTCGTGGATAAGATCCCAGGGAATATATGGTCTGTTTTGTGAATCATAAAGCATTTTGTTCCTCCTTGGCGTATTGCCACGGTTATTATATCATTCCCACCCGAAGTATGGTAAAATAATATGAATTAATATGATGAGGTATGCCCTTTATGTACATCGATCTATCCAACGCAAAAACCACCATCCCCCAGGCCCTTACGGACCAGGCGGAAACCTATAGAAAACAGCTGCTCTCGGGCACGATGGAGAACACCGGCTGGGTTGCCCTTCCGGAGACGATGACCCGCCAGAAACTGGACGAGATCCAGCTGTGCGCCGACGATATCGCCCGCAAATGCACTCTCTTTATCGTGGTCGGCATCGGCGGCTCCTATCTGGGCGCCCGTGCCGTCATCGACGCGCTCAACGGCGACCGGCCCGGCCGTCCCCACGTGATGTTCGCCGGCTACAACATGACCGGCGCCCACCTGGAAAAGGTGGTCTCCGCCATGAAGGAGCAGGCCACCTGCCTGTGCGTCATCTCCAAGTCCGGCACTACGCTGGAGCCCCTGCTGGCCTACTCCATCCTGAAGGAGGAGATGTTCGCTAAATACGGCGAAAAGGAAGCGAAAAACCGCATCTACGTGGTGACCGGCCAGAACGACGGCCCCCTGCACAGAGACGTGGCCCAATACGGATTTCCCTGCTTCGATGTCCCCGAAGACATCGGCGGCCGTTTCTCTGTCCTGAGCATCGTAGGGCTGCTGCCCATCGCCGTTGCCGGCTTTAACATCCACCAGTTGATGCAGGGCGCCGGCAGCCTTTCCATGGACCACATTACCGATTACGCCTGCACCCGCATTTTGCTGCAGCAGAGCGGCAAGGACGTGGAGGTCTTTACCTACTTCAGCACTAACCTCCGCTTCTTCGGCGAGTGGTTAAAGCAGCTGGTGGGCGAGACGGAAGGCAAGGAAGGTAAAGGCGCATTCCCCTCCTGCCTATGCTTCTCTCGGGATCTGCACTCCATCGGCCAGTTCCTGCAGCAGGGCCATCAGGTCTTCTACGAGACGATGATCCAATACAAGCGTGCCCAGGGCGACTTCGTGATCCCCGCCTGCGCCGGCGTACCCTTTGCCGGCAAGATGCTGGAGCAGATCAACCGCTGCTCCGAGGCCGGTGTGGTGAAGGCCCATAGTGAGGGCGGCGTGCCGGTTATCGTCATTAATGTAGAGCAGGTGGATGAATACAACATCGGGCAGCTAATCTACTTCTTTGAAATGTCCGAAGCCATTTCTGCTCTGTTGCTAGGGGTAAATCCATTCGATCAGCCTGGGGTGGAGAATTATAAATCTAAGACGAAAGAACTCGTGAGAGAGCTGTAAAAGAATGCTTTACGAGAAAGTGATCAAGCGAATATTGGATGTTGTTTTGTCCGGGGCAGCGCTTATTCTTCTTTCGTGGCTCTTTTTATTACTCGCTATCGTGGTTTATGTCGATGACCCCGGCCCGGTGATCTTTAGCCAGAAACGGGTAGGAATCCATAAGACGCACTTCCAACTTCATAAATTCCGCTCCATGAAGATGTCTACGCCGCACGACGTGCCGACACATCTACTGGAGAATCCGGACCAGTATATTACGAGAATCGGGCGTTTTCTGCGCAAGAGCAGCCTGGACGAACTGCCCCAGATCTGGGACATCTTTACCGGAAAGATGTCCATCGTGGGACCCCGTCCCGCCCTCTGGAACCAGTTCGATCTGATTGCAGAACGGGACAAGTACGGCGCCAACGACATCCGGCCCGGTCTGACTGGCTGGGCGCAGATCAACGGCCGGGATGAGCTGGAGATCCCGGAGAAGGCCAGGTTTGATGGGGAGTATGCGAATTTGCTTGAAAAGGGTGGCACCATAGGCTTCTTTACAGACATAAAGTGTTTTTTTGTGACAGTTGGGAAAGTTTTACAAGGGAAAAATGTGGTTGAAGGAAGACGTAATTAAAAAAGTCGTCTACATAACAGGGACAATCTATCGCTATCGAGTTTTGCGTTTTTATGAGTGATGATTGAGACTTTTGTAGATTATTGTAGATTAGCAAACTGTATTAGGAAAACAGGGTTTTATGGCAAATAGTAACCAACAATCGAATATAAACTTAAAACGCATTAGCCTTTTCTGCGTAGTGGGCTATATGGTGTTAGTGGTACTACTTTATTTCCTCATGGGCTATCAGCTACATTTCCGTGAATCCCGGGGCGATATCGCCATGCAACCTGCAGAGTCTGGTATCGTAGAACTAACACAGGGGAATGTGGTTGAACAGAGATTCTCCATGAAGATTGAACGTCTTCGTGATGTGAGTGTTCAATGGGGAACCTATTATCGCCTTAATAGTGGTACGGTAATTCTGGAGTTATACGATCTATATGACGAGTCGCTTATAATGTCTAAGGCGTTTGATGCATCTGAAATCAGTGAAGGCGGATTAACTACCATGAGTGCTGAGGAGCCGATTGAGGGATTATATGATGTGCCACTATTGTTGCGTATCTACTCAAATTCTGCGCCTGGCGAAGCGGTATCTCCACTAATGTCTTTCAGTGCTGGGGAGGCCGGACTGATGATGAACAGCCAGCCTATTGATGGTGTATTATGCTTCTCGGTTACAGGCGAAGATTATGTCTGGACAGGGCTACATTATTGGCAATTCGCCACAGCATTAGGTGCCGTCATCGCGTGTTACTTATTTTGGTCGTATACACGTTGGAGAAATGGCCGGCCTAATATGTTTGTCATAGCGATACTGGCACTTCAAAAGTATCAATTCCTCATTAAACAGTTAGTGCATAGAGATTTCTTGGCCAAGTATAAGCGTTCCATTCTTGGTGTGTTTTGGAGTTTTCTGAATCCATTGTTGAACATGCTTGTACAGTATGTGGTATTTTCTAATATGTTCCGTTTCAACATACCCTATTTTCCAGTATATTTGTTGTGTGGTAACGTGGTGTTTTCTTATTTTTCTGAAGCGTGTGGCATGTCGCTGATGTCTATTGTGGGTAATGCCGGCCTTATAACGAAGGTTTATATGCCCAAGTATATTTACCCACTGACCCGCATTATGTCCTCTATGATTAATCTATTGATTTCACTAATTCCGTTATTAGTTGTGGCAGTCATTTCAGGCTTGATGCCTACCAAAGCGTTTCTGCTTTTGCCTGTACCTCTCTTATGCCTTGCAATGTTTTGCTTGGGGCTTGGTATGCTTTTAGCTTCTGCCATGGTGTTCTTTAGGGATGTTCAGTTTCTATGGGGCGTATTGACTACTATTTGGATGTATTTAACACCGATTTTCTATCCCCTCGATGCTTTGCCAGAGGCAGTACAAACTATCGTGAAATTGAATCCTCTATATTACTACGTGACTTTTGTACGAACATGTATTATTAGTGGTATTTCACCAGAGATACGAATGTATGCATTATGTGTTGTCATAGGTTTGGTAATGCTTATGATTGGCGCATTTGTATTTAAGAAGAGTCAGGACAAATTCATTCTCTATTTATAGGTAATGCGTATGGACAATGAAAAAGAACGACATAAAATGGTAGAAGTGCGGGATGTCTCCATGCGCTTTCGATTAACCGATGATAAAATCATGTCGTTAAAAGAATTTGTAACCCGTAAGCTCAGTGGAAAGCTGAAAGTTAATGAGTTTTGGGCACTGAAACATGTTAGTTTTGATGTCTATAAGGGCGAGGTACTGGGTATCATAGGACATAATGGTGCGGGAAAAAGTACTGTTTTGAAAGCTATCTCAGGCATTTTAAAACCAACAAATGGCAGCATTATCACACGGGGTAATATTGTTCCTATGCTAGAACTGGGATCAGGATTCGATTTCGATCTCACAGGTAAAGAGAACATCTTTCTTAATGGAGCCATTTTGGGCTACAACGAAGAGTTCTTGAAGTCTAAATACAATGAAATCGAGGAGTTTTCTGAGTTGGGACAATTTATCGATGTTCCTATTCGCAACTACTCCAGTGGTATGTTAGCACGTTTGGCGTTCTCTATTGCAACAGTAGTAAATCCTGAAATCCTAATTGTTGACGAGATACTTTCGGTGGGAGATGTGGCATTCCAGGAGAAAAGCCGTAAACGGATGATGGAATTAATGGGTGGTGGTACAACTGTACTTTTCGTAAGTCACAGTCTGCAACAGATTCGCGAAATGTGCGATCGTACCGTATGGTTGGAGCATGGAGAAGTACAAGCGATAGGGACCACTGTAGAAATATGTGATCAATACGAACAAACATATTTATAGTTTAAAGGAGATTCATATGAAAGGAATTGTATTAGCAGGCGGTAGCGGTACACGGTTATATCCAATGACCTTAGTGACTTCCAAACAATTACTTCCCATTTACGATAAGCCTATGGTGTATTATCCTATTTCTACGCTAATGTTAGCTGGAATTCGAGATATTCTCATCATATCTACCCCGCAGGACTTGCCGAATTTTAAGCGTCTATTGGGTGATGGCAGCCAGTTTGGTGTACAGTTTTCTTATATAGTTCAACCCTCACCTGATGGATTGGCACAGGCGTTTGTTTTAGGGGAAGATTTTATTGGCGATGATATGGTCGCCATGGTGCTTGGGGACAACATTTTTTACGGAAGCGGCCTTTCTGCGGAATTGAAGCAGGCAGTGGAAAATGCCGAGAATGGTTATGCCACAATTTTTGGTTATTATGTGGAAGATCCTGAACGTTTTGGCATTATGGAATTTGACGAAAATTTTAAGATTCTTTCTGTTGAAGAAAAACCAGAAAATCCCAAAAGCAACTACTGCATAACAGGTCTATATTTTTATCCTAAAGGTGTCTCTAAAAAAGCGAATACGGTAAAACCCTCTCCTCGCGGAGAGATGGAAATTACTACGCTCAATAATATGTATTTACAAGAGGGTATCCTCAAGGGCCGAATTCTTGGTCGCGGGTTTGCTTGGCTTGATACGGGCACTATGGATTCTTTGGTGGAAGCCGCTGAATTTGTACAGATGACAGAAAAACGTCAGGGTGTCAAGATATCAGCACTCGAGGAAATTGCATTTCGCAAGGGGTGGATTACCAAAGAAAAAATGTATGAGGCAGCCGAACGCTACGGCAAGAGTCCATATGGACAGCATCTTCGTAATGTTGCGGATGGAAAGTTCCGTTATTAATTGAAGGAGAAAAAGAATGAAAAAGATTCTTGTAACAGGTGGAGCAGGTTTTATTGGTTCCAATTTTATATATATGTTACTGGAGGAACGTCCGGATTGGAATATAATTTGCGTTGACGCATTGACTTATGCGGCAAATATTCATACACTCAACGACGCCTTAAAGAACAAGAACTTCAAGTTTTATAAAGAGGACATCCGTAATCGTAAAGGCATTTTTTCCATTTTTGAGAAAGAACATCCTGATATTGTAGTAAATTTTGCTGCTGAAAGTCATGTGGATAGAAGTATCGAGGATCCTGGAATCTTCTTGGAGACCAATATCTTAGGTACCCAAGTAATGATGGATGCTTGCCGTAATTACGGTATTGAGCGCTTTCACCAGGTTGGTACGGATGAAGTATATGGAGATTTGCCGCTAGATCGTCCTGATTTGTTCTTCCATGAGGATACACCCATTCATGCCTCCAGTCCTTATTCCACATCTAAGGCTGCGGCGGATTTGTTGGCTATGGCATATTATCGTACATATAGTCTGCCTGTTACAATAAGCCGCTGTTCAAATAACTATGGTCCCTATCAGTTCCCTGAGAAACTAATTCCTCTAATGATTAATAACGCCTCTCAAAATAAGGCTTTGCCTGTGTATGGAGAAGGCCTTAATGTCCGGGATTGGTTGTATGTAAAAGATCACTGTTATGGTATTCTTGCCGTTCTGGAAAAGGGAAGAGTTGGAGAAATATATAACTTGGGTGGACACAATGAAAAGGCTAATATCGAGATTGTAAAGATTATTCTCAAAGAACTCGAGAAACCTGAAAGTCTTATAACTTATGTCGCTGACCGAAAGGGCCATGATCAGCGATATGCAATTGATCCGTCTAAGGCTAATAGTGAACTGGGCTGGAATCCTACGACTAGGTTTGCAGAAGGTATCAAATTGACTATTCAGTGGTACAAAGAGCATATGGATTGGCTGCAAGAGTGTACCAGTGGAGAATATATGAAGTATTATGAAAGAATGTATGATAAACGCTGAAAAATTGTTTTCTGTGATTCTCTTAGTATACAATAACGTCCATCTTTTATATGATGCCATTGCATCTGTATTAATGCAGAGTTATTCTGCAATAGAATTGATTGTGGTAGATGATGGTTCTGATATGTTTCCTGCGGAACATATTAATGAATATATTAAAACTCACTGTAAAGAGAACCTTCAGGGGTTTATCGTATACCGTAATCCGAATAATATAGGTACAGTTCGCAGTGCAAACTGTGCATTACGTTACGCAAATGGTGCATACATAAAACTGCTCGCAGCAGATGATGCATTACATGATATAGACACCCTATGCCATGCCGCAGAGGTCCTAGAGTTATATCCAGACAGCATTGTGCTAGGAAAGGTAACAAAGTGCGATCGTGATATGCACCCACTACACGATTGTCATAATTCTTTGATGAATAAGATCAATTACATTTCTTCGCAGGAATTATTTCGGAGGCTCTGTATTCATAATGGAATTTTGGCAGGCAGTGTTTTTTTTCATCGCAGTTTTTTTGAGATATATGGTTACTTTGATGAGAAGTATCGATTGCTGGAAGATTGGCCCACATGGCTTCGTGCCGCCCGAAATGGGGTGAGTTTTGTTTACATACCGTTTTGTGCCATTAATTATCGAGCAAATGAGGGCGTAAGCGCGACTATGAATACTTATTATCTCCAAGACAAAAAACGAGTTTTGGAAGATATTATTACTCCGGCACGACAACAATTGGGCGTTTGGTATGTTTTGGCAAGGCTTAGTTATTCTTTAATTAATTCCAAGTTAGTCCGACGAGTGTACAAGTTTATCTCTAGATAATATCCCCCATGAAAGGAGAGGTTAATGAATATTTTAGGGAGCACACCTCTGCTCTCCGTGATAATTACGACTTACCAAAATGGCAGGTATCTTTACGAAACCATAGATTCGGTTTTGCATCAAGATTACCCAAATATGGAGCTTTTAGTTGCTGAAGATGGTTCTTTGGATTTTTCTGTCGCTGAGGTGGAGAAGTATATTTTTGAAAGAAAATGTGAAAATATCTCGCGTTGTTCTGTGTATTGTAACTCCCACAATTTGGGAACAGTGAATAATATCCGTGGTGCGTTGCAACAAGCAAAAGGGGATTATATTAAAATAATAGCCGGAGATGACTTGTTGGGGAATAATAGCATTTGTAGCAGTCAAATTGAATGGCTTCAAGAGCATCCTCAACAGGAACTGGTAGTCAGTGACTGTGTAGAGTGTACAGTTTCAATGGAGCCACGTTTTACAGTAGGATTTGCCCCTAATGGTAAGGAATACTTGCTTTTGTCAGGGCAAGAAAAAAAACTTTTGCGCTACCTTTGCCGAGACCATTTCGGGTGTATGGCAACTCAAAGTTGCTGTTTTAGGAAATCCTTCTTTTTGCACTATGATTTACCAGATGCACGCTTTCGCTTGATAGAGGATCTTCCCATGGCAGTGTATGTGGTGACAAAAAAGATCCCCTTTGGCTATCTTTCGTGCGATAGTGTGTTGCATCGTGGCTTTAGTGGAGTATCTACAGCATCCGTCGCTTTTGACACGGGACGAATGACCTATTTTCGTGATTTATTAACTTATTATGAACAGGTCCTGACACCACTACAAGATATAGTGGGGAAACGATTTGTATGTCGTAGAAAACAGCTGTGTGATTTTCGTTTAAATATGTGTGAGGCGACATTATGCTGTCAAAAGTTGCGGCTCATACTGCAATATATGCCAGCAATTTTGTACTTTTCCTTAACACGGTTAAATAGAGTGGCTTTTTACCTCACAGGAAGGAAATAGGAGATTTTTATGGAGATACGCTTTTTTCAACTTCCACAGCACAATGATAGTCGGGGAAATCTCGTTGCCATTGAAGCTGTGAAGGATATCCCATTTGATATAAAGAGAGTCTATTATATTTACGAAACGGAGCAAGGTGTTGTTCGTGGGTTTCATGCTCATAAGAGATTACAACAGGCCCTCATTTGCGTACATGGTTCCTGCAAGATTATGCTTGATAATGGAACCGAAAAAACGATTGTTCCATTAAACAATCCCGCTGTAGGTTTATATGTAGCGAACAATATCTGGCGCGAAATGTTTGATTTTTCACCGGGAGCAGTATTGTTGGTATTGGCTTCTGAACACTACGATGAAAACGACTATATTCGTAATTATAAAGACTTTTTGAAATATGTTAATGAAGAGGAAGGAGAACCAACATGACGAAAATTCCTTTTGCTGATTTTTCTCCCATGCACAGTGAGATTCGTGAGGAGATGTTAAATGCTTTTGAAAAAACCTATAATAATGGCTGGTTTATTGGAGGTGAGCCTTGCGAGCGTTTTGAGAGGGATTTCGCTGCCTATGTAAGTACATTGTATTGTGTGGGTTGTGGTAATGGCCTAGACGGACTGCGCATGATGCTCTCGGCTGCTGGTATCGGAGCTGGGGATGAAGTAATTGTGCCAGCACAGACTTATATTGCTACGGCATTAGCGGTTACTTATTCTGGTGCGACTCCTGTGTTCGTGGACATTGAACCACAGTATTATTCTCTTGATCCGACGAAGCTAGAAGCCGCCATTACGATGAAAACTAAGGCTATATTAATGGTTCATCTCTATGGTCAGGTTGGTCGTTGGGATGAGGTGTATGAGATCGCCCAAAGACACAATATTATGCTTTTTGAGGATGCTGCTCAGTGCCATGGTGCAACCTATAGGGGGGTCAAAGCGGGTTCTCTGGGTGTAGCTTCCGAATTCAGTTTTTATCCTGGTAAAAACCTGGGTGCTTTAGGCGATAGTGGCGCCGTGTGTACCAACGATAAAGAATTGGCAGATAAGGTGCGGGCTCTTGGGAACTATGGGTCCAAGGCCAAATATATGCACGAACTTAAGGGTGTCAATTCACGTATGGATACTTTGCAGGCCGCTCTGTTGGACGTAAAATTACCGCATTTGGAAAAGTGGCTTTCCGATCGTCGGCGAATAGCGGACAAGTATTTGCAGGGTATTCATAATCCGGCCATTACGCTGCCGCAGGTTAACCCTGATGGCACGCATGTGTGGCATATTTTTGCTATATTGGCAGATGAGCGGGATCGCTTTTTAGCACATTTAGATGAACATGGCGTAGCACATCAGTGTCACTATCCTGTGGCTATGCATCTGCATGAAGCGTATCGTGATCTGGGATATCATGCAGGTGATTTCCCTGTGGCTGAATATAGTGCGACGCACGAAGTCAGCTTACCAATTTATTATGGTATGACCAATGCGCAAGTTGACTATACAATAGATGTAATTAATCAGTTTTAGTGCTAATGTTTGCTTCGAAAAAGGAGATTATTAAGTGAAGTCGGTTATGGTGTTATCCGGCGGAACAGCGACAGCGTGGAGTATCTGTGAGGCTGTTCGTTCTGTCGTTTCTTCAGATGTAAAACTGATTGTTTGTGATACCAATCCTGAATATCTGGTCCATACATCTGTTTTAGCGGACGTATTTCTTACTGTGCCACCTATTGCGTCTGAGGGATATTATGAATATATGCTACAGCTGTTGAAAGATCATAGGGTGGATATTCTTATTCCATTGATTGATTTAGATTTGCAACTATTTCCACGTGATGATGAAAAGTTGGTAAAGATGGGGGTGTTTTCTACTGCGCCTATTCGCCGAACATTCCTATCTCTAAGTGATAAAAAGATGCTGCATAGTACGCTAACAGCTTTAAATATTCCAACACCAGCATTGTACGAGAAATCTGAAGTGGATTCTCAAACGACTTATTTTGTGAAGCCCCAGTTGGGTTTTGGTTCAAGAAATGCGCGTCAAATGACAGGCGCGGAGATATTGCACCAAGATATTGGAGATTGTATAGTTCAAGAGTTATGCGGTTTTCCGGAATTGACAGTTGATGTCTCTGTGAACGGAGAGTTCGTATTGTCAGTGTGTAGAGAACGTATTGAAACAAAAGCGGGTGTCTGTACAAAAGCGAGAGTCTTTAGGTGCAAAGAGATTGAAAATAGCATCCAAAAACTTGCTGAGAACTTGCCTTTGCCAGAAGTATGTTGTATGCAATTTATGAGAGGAAAGCAGAAAGAGTGGATGCTGACTGATTGCAACTTGCGATTAGGTGCTGGTAGTGCGCTTTCTGCAGCAGTTGGCTTTTGTGCCGCAGAGGCTGCAGTATCACGCTGGCTGGGGTTGCCGCCGATGACACTTCACCAACCCGATCACGAACGGTTTGTTTTAAGACATTACACAGAAATTGTAACGAAATAATGAAAAGAGTTGTATTTGACTTTGATGGAACGCTTTTAGATAGCAGACAAAGGCATGTTATCGTTTTAAATGATTGTCTAAGACTTTATGGTATAGAAAAAGCAGATCTAAGCGATTATTTGGCATATAAATCAAATGGCTTCAGCACACGAGCATTCCTGTGCGAAAATTTGATGTTGTCAGAGGAGTTAGCGAAAGTTGTTTCTGGACAATGGATTTCTATGATTGAGCAAGACAATTACTTTGAGGCAGATCAATTATATGCGGATACAATTAGCACATTACAATGTTTGAACAATTATATGGATTTATATCTGCTTTCTGCTCGATCGAATGAATCAGCTCTTCGTAGGCAAGTAGAACAGTTTGAGTTGAAACCTTTTTTTAATGAAGTTATTTGTGTTTCTCCGTTCAATGCTACTGCTGAAAAAATTCGTGCCGTGCAAAGGATAAAACCATGTGCTATTGTTGGAGATACGGAAGTAGAATATCAGGTGGCGCAGGAAATGAAGATTTTCGGTTATTTGTTGAATCGCGGCTTCCGAAGCAAAGAGTATTTTGATCAAAGAGGAATATCCAGCAACGCTGATTTGAGTCGATTGAATTGTTTAATAGAAAAACTCATTTAAGAGATAAATGAAATACAATTTCAGTAATTATGCTACAAGTTGTTATATTATGATTTGTTTAATATCTATATAATAGAAAAAATTAATGGGTAATAGTGCAGTACGAAAGGGAAATAAGGGTATTATGAAACCGCTTGTAACTGTAGCCGTTTTGGTTTATAAGAACTTCCAGTATATAAAGGATTGTGTGGGATCAGTTTTGGAACAAAATTATCCCAACATCCAGTTGATTATTAGCGACGATGGCTCTGAGGATTTTAACAAAGCAAGCGTGGAAGATTTTATTTGTGATAATAGTAATGGCAATATTCAGTCTGTGTTTGTGCATACCATGGAAAAGAATATGGGAACATGCCATAATTTTAATTTCGCACTTAAGCATTCAAAAGGGAAATATGTCAAGTTTATTGCTGCAGATGATCTTTTCTATGATGTGGATTCATTGAGCCGGTTGGTTAATGTAGCAGAAAGCGAATCGGCTAATGTGGTAATTGCCCGCGCTCCAAACTATGATATGTATCTAGAACGACAAGAGTGGACCTATCCCAGCGATAAGCATTGGGCACAGATGAAGAAGGCGGCAAGCAATCCAAAGTTTTTTTTCGGACTTATGTCACAATACTGCTTGATTTCTGCGCCAAGTGTGTTGTTTAACCGTGCATTTCTCAACGAAATGGGTGGTGCAGATGAGAGGTATCGTTTGATAGAAGATTGGCCACTTTGGATGCGCATGTTGCGCACGGGAAAAGGTTTTACATTCCTGGATGAACCAGTTGTTATTTACCGTAGCGGTGGAGTTTCAAATGGGGAGAAAAATGTCGCATATGCTAAGCATCAAATTGAATATGCTGATGTAATTAAAAACGAGTGTTTAGCTTATCCGAATGCGTTCGCCAATCAAAAGCAATATAAATTGGCCGAAATAAGCGAACGCAGGCATAGATCTACTGGGGAGCGGCTTTTAAAGAAGAAACAATCAGCAAGGACAGATGTTTTTATTACCAATTTAGTGAAGTACCTGAGAAAAGCGCTATTCGTTATTAAACCTATGATCTGGAAATTGCAAGAAAAAAAGGCCCTGTTACTATTGTTAGGTGTTGCTCTATTGACGCTTTGGAATATTACGGATTTCAATAAGATACTTTGCTGGGCAATGTCTGCGGATATGGCTTCAAAATGTGCCGCAGTTTTATATTTCATGGGAATGGCAGGTGGTTGGACGCTATTATTGTGTGGCGGGATGCTTTATATGTTCACTTTACCCATAAAACTATTTAATACCATCAAATATATGTCATAATATCAAGAAAGCAGTGGAAAATGATGACAGAACTGTTTCAAAGAGAAAGCTCAGCAATTATTAAGCCGGATGATAAGGCCCCTCTAATGAGTGTTATTATCATTTCCTACAATAATACTAACTTTTTACATCATGCTGTAAAATCTGTGCTTGCGCAAAACTATAAGAATATTGAGTTAACCATTAGTGATGATGCTACTGTTAGTTGTACGATAGATGATATTGCACACCAGTTTTGTTTGGCAACGGCAGATTTGACATTTGAAGAAAAGCATCCGAAAGTGGCGGGTATTGACCGAAATTGGAAAAAACACAAATGTGTCGATACAAATACTAATGAACGTTTCCAAAACGCTCTGGAAGAATGGGAGCAGGATTTGCAAGGTGGCTACGAACAAGCGGCAATCGAAATTGTAAAGGATAGTTTCCCAAATATCCGAAAGGTAGAGTTCTTACGAAATAAAGAAAACTTAGGTACTGTAAAGCATTTGAAGTCTTTAAAGAAGAATGCTGCGGGGAAATACGTTATGTTTTTGGCAGCAGATGATATGTTGCACGATTCATATGTAATTTCTGATTTGGTGACGTATTTTGAAACCTTACCGGAAGATGCTTATGTACTATCATCTCAATGCGGTATGTATGACGAAAACTTGGATAAGTTAAATTATTATGCTGTAAATGAAGAGTTAAAAGACATAATAACAAAGAGCACGCCCGAAGAACTTTTTGCTGAACTGACGGATTGGTGCATTATTCCTGCGGCAGGAACCATTTATAAAAAGGATGCGTTTGAGGTTTTCGGAGATTTAGACGACCAGTATCATTTGATTGAAGATTGGACGTATTTTCTAAAGTTAACGCGCAGCGGCGGAAAAGTATATTATTTGGATCGTCTAACTTATATGCACCGTGATGGAGGAATAAGTCATGGTAATAATTCTGGGGGAAACTTAGCCTATAAATACTATTTGGAAGATTCTATTTTACTAACACAACAAGAAATATTGCCTTATTTGAATCAGATAACATCTCAACAGAAGAAGCGTGCGTTGAAAAGATATCGGGATACACGAAGAGAATATGGACGTATGTTTATGTTCCCTGAAATGAATGTTGTAGGAAAACTGTTTTTCTTCTTGCGGAATGGTTATTATTATATTCCCAAGTTACTGTCCGGTCTTCTTGCGTTTTTTGACTATAGAGCAAAATGGTGTCTGGTGGCAGGCACTGGAGCTTTATTTGCAAGTTTTTTGCTGTCTTTAGCTCCAACACAGGGTGATAGCCAGGGGATGCTGTATTATCTGTTTGGTCTAATGGGTTTAGCGCTAGTATCTCTTGCACTTATTACGAAAGGATTGTTTATTTCAAGCAGGGCCGTAAAGGCGGTCAAGTCTTTGCTATGCAAATTATAAAAGTATAGACATCTGGGTTTATCGCAGGATCAAAAGTATTCCCTTTTATATCGTCATAAGCCCTTTACTCTCGTAGGTTCTTCGCTCCAGAAAAAGTATTACTAACATAGAACCTGGTATTTCTATTACAATCGTTTTTGCCTCGCAAATGGTTCCGTAGAGAATTCACAAGCGAAACCCAAGGATAAACAATTATGGTTGCCCTCGGTAGGTTGTAGTGCAAACTGAGATCTACTTGTTTGTTTCCTCAAGGCCGAAAGCGAAAGGCACGCTCCACCCCAAAAGGTCAGGATTATACATCACCATAACGAGATCTGGTTTTTTCCCCTCTATATAAGCCTCAATATCCATATTTTGATTGTATCGCAAATCTATCATGTCTATCTCAGAGAAAAATGGCAACATAAAGGTGACTGTAGCTGACGCAAAACTATCTCTGAACAATATCAATTTAATTCCTGATTCATTTGACAGATTTTTGAGTTCTTGAAAACCTGTTCCGTCCCCTAGTTTTAAATAAGCCTGGTAGTTATTGGCAGAATAATAGTCCTTTGTTGTTGCATAGTTGAGGTCCAACAGGACTTCAGTATAATTCCCTGTATACGTTAATTCCTGGGACGGTATAGTTACTTGGTATTGCATTAGCGATTCTTTAGGATAGACGGCAGTGAAGTCATCACAGCCAGCGTACCAAAGGCCAACTCGTTTCCCTTGGCTACCTAAATAAATCTTTTCCACTCGGTCAAAACAATAGTTTTTGTTGTCGAGGGCAGAAAGTGTGAACTCATAGGAAAAATGTTTATTACAATACTCTAAAATCTTTCTTGCTCCCCATAATGCTGCTTCTGGTGTCCAGTGATGATCTGTATTAAAAAAAAGTTTAGAATACTCAAGCCCATCCACATATATCTGATCGCGAAGGTCAAGATAGTTGAGATCCTTGCATAGACTAAGCAACTGATCTGCATTTTGGTTGCAACCATCAAAAACATAATCAGGCAATCCATTATTATACTTATCTATCTTATGTGGAGATTGCACAAACAGGAAATTCGCACCATGTTTTTTGGATGTTTGCGCCAATAAATGGAGCATATAAGAATTCCATGACTGATCGTATAGATTACTTTTAAATGACAATTGACCATTTTTCAAACGGTACACGTCATATTGCATGTCCACGTCCCGAACTATTTTTTTCCCAAGAATTCTTTCCCAGGCACCATTGAGATTGATTAAGAAACTTTGAAATGGGATTGAACTATCCATTTGCACTATGGTGGTTCGAGTATCGACAAGGCTTTGAAAAGGAAGTAAACTTTGTAGACTCCCTATAAATCCCATGGCAATAACAATTAAAAAGCAGATTGAATATAATATTTTTATTGTCCTTCGCACTGAATTATACCTCTAAAAATTGAAGTAGATGAACGGATTATAAGAGCCTTTTACGATGTAGGAAAGGCTGAGGAGAAATAGCCCCAAGCTGATTATCACCGATATATACGGTAAAATAGCATTGTTTTTCTCTTTCAATTGGCGCTTTATCGTCGGAATGATTGGTACGCTGAAAACAGCACCAAGAATCATTGTCATACCGTACTCCGAAAGCAATAACAGACCAAGCTCATCCAAAGTGCAATGCCCTTGGGTCGGAACTAATGCAAGTATATATCGTATTGCAATGTTAAGCGACGGCGCACGAAACACAATCCACCCTAACATTACAAGAAAAAGCGTGATAATATGTCCTATACTTCCTCTATAATTTATCTTTTTTGAATCCAACACTTTTTCCAATGAGATTAACGTGAAGTACCAAAGACCCCAGACAATGAAGGTCCAGTTTGCACCATGCCAGATACCGGTTAATAACCATACGGCAAACAAATTGCAGAATAATCGAAATTGGCCTCCACGATTCCCGCCCAACGGGATATAGACATAATCGCGAAACCACGAGCCGAGCGAAATATGCCATCTGCGCCAGAACTCGCTGATCGATCGTGATGCATAGGGATAGTTAAAGTTCTCTTTGAAATGGAACCCAAACATCATTCCTAACCCAATTGCCATATCTGAATATCCCGAAAAGTCATAATAGATTTGCAGGCTATAACCAATTGCGCCAAGCCATGCGGCAACAACCGATAATTCAGTATTATCAATTATTGTTTGAAACGTCATATCTGCCATCATGGCAAAGGAATTTGCCAAAACCGTTTTCTTGGCAAACCCAAGTATAAACCGATGACAACCTTCAGAAAAATCATCCCACGTCTCTTTTCTAGAAAAGAGTTCGCTGCTGATATCTCGATACCGGACAATGGGGCCTGCGATTAACTGTGGGAACAGCATGATGTATTCTAATACATAAATCGGATTTTTCTGTGCCTTCCCATTTCCTTTGTAAACATCAATCACATAAGATGCGGCTTGGAAAGTGAAAAAAGAAATCCCGATTGGCAAAGAAATGTGCCGTAAAGGAACCTGGAGGTCAAACAACGCATTCAACTGTATAATTGAAAAATCAAGATATTTGTAAATAAAAAGAATGGAAAAGTTAATCAGCAGGCTTATAAAAAGCAAAAACCTTGCAATTTTCCTCGTCTTTATGACCGAAATCAGTAACGCAAGTAACCAATCGGCTCCAAGCACAGCAATCATTACTACAAAGAAAACTCGCTCGCCATAAGCGTAAAACAGACAACTGAATACCGCCAAAACAATATTTGTGGCAAATCGGCTGCAAAATCGACATAAATAATAAGCCGTAAGGCATAAAGGCAGAAACAAAAATAAAAACTGAACAGAAGAAAATACCACTTGTCAAGACTCCAATCCCTGTTTACCTCGACCCATAAATACTGTCAGTATTAAACGCATAATGCATTAGTTCTCGCAGAAGACTGATTGAATCTCAATACGTGAGATCAATTCTAACCCTCTTGCGGTAGTACTATCAGTGTTCTCTGAAAAAACGTAGACGAGCTCTTGCTGTCGGAGTTGTACAGGATTCTTTTCCAAAACACCATAGGACCCATTAGGTGATTGAAAAACCGTTCCATCCGTAAGATTGACCTCGCACCACACGCCATCTTCAAACTCACAAAGCACAGTTTTGCCATCTGAACCCAAATACATGTTGGTCAGTAATCCTGAATTCACCCAATAATACGGCGAATCCAAAGAGATCCCGACTCCCTTTATGTAGTCGCTGTTAAAAAAAGTCATATCAGAAGAATTCCAACTTCGAAGTATCTTCCCATTTTGTGTCTCTTGAATAACCGAACTCAGTACCCAATCCGTTTCAACTATAGTTGAAATCAGATAGTGCCCAGTGTCAAGCATGACAAAAGGCATCTCTATCGGATGCGTTTCCCCGACATCGTCGATTGGAATGGCGAATTCAATCCAATCAAAAAATTGATAGTTTTCATCCAACACCATGCGTGCCCAACGTTCGCTCTCGCCGCATGCTAATTGTTCTATGGATGGCTCGCCAGCGTAAACAGAGAATGAATAATATCGTTTTCCATTAACATCATGAGGGCGAAAATCAGTTGTAGGAGCCCCGCAATTACGGTAATACAAAATGTGCCCAAGGGAATCTATCTTGTATAAATAGTTTCCACAACTAAAGTAATAGAAAACATTGGTATTCGTGCCGGTAGAGCGGATTATCCACGGCGCTGCATCGTCCGGGAGCGTCTGAATATACGCTGATCCGATCTCGTTTCCATCAGTATCCAAAAACGAAACCGAAATATAAGCGGTTTGGCTAAGTTCATCAAGTTCAATAAGCTTCTCTTCTCCGCTGAGAAACGGTGTTTTATTGATCCGAATGCTGACTCCTTTCAATTCGGATACGCTCACAAGTGTGGGGCGCTCCGTTGTCAAGCTATAAACGTTCGATCTCTGGTCATATTCTTCAGTATTAAGCAATATGTCTTGGCCATTGATTGTTACGGTAACGCTCTTGCTTCTCTCATCCGCAATCTTAACAGTGTGTCCAGACTTCTGCCCTGTAAGGAACCATACTATAATAATTACACATAGCGCAATTATCAACAGTGGTGCAATTGATCTGAGTTTTTTCATTCGCTGATTCTCCGTTGTTTTTTGATCACATTTATAACCGCCGACAGGATACAATTTGGGACAAGATTAGCTTATATATCAATGAGTAAGGGTTAAAGAGTTTCGTTAGACTTTCAAAGACAATACGTGTCATTTATATACTAACGTGCCAAATGCTTTTTTTCCAGCTCTCGTACATGCTTTCAGAAGGGTTACTCCAGGATTAAGCAATCTGGTTCTGCGAACAGTTTTACCTCTTTTGTGTGCAATCCCCTGGATCATCTCACACGTACAATGATACTTTGGATCCTGCGGCATAAACACGCCGCAGGATCTTTCGTCTATTAAATGCTTTAGATAGGCGCAAAGGTTTTCGATGGAGATCATGCTGCGTTCATTTTTGTAGTCCGGGACGACCGGAAGGATCTTTGCAAGGGTCACCAAGGTCTGATAATTTCCCTTGCAGCCTTCACCATAGACCATGGGCGGGCGGACGATGGCAACATGGAATGTTTTGTCTTGGAGGGGTACGATCTGCTGCTCTGCCTGCCACTTGGATCTGCCATAGTGCGTCTTTGGGTTTGGCTGGGTCTCTTTTGTAATAATGCCTTCGTCCATGCCATAGACGCTCATGGAGCTTAGGAAGATAAACTGCTTTACGCCGGCGTCCTTCGCTTTTTGCGCTGTTTGGAAAGCCAGATCTGCATTAACTTCGTAATATTCGTGGGCGTAGGCCTTTGTTTCTTTCCGGTGCGCAATTCCGACGCAGTCGACGATGGCGTTGAAGGCGGAGAAGTCCATGGATTTCCAGTGGTCATCGCGCTGGGATATGGCGCACACGCTATAATCTGCGGGGAACTGCTGTAAGTGCTCCGCCAGGTGTTTGCCGATATAGCTGTTTTTGCCGAGGATGAGGATGTTAAGCATACCACAATTTTATCATATGGGCGTCCTTAAATCCATTCAGGGCTTCTATGGTATAATTATTATAAATCATGAGTAAAATTGTAAGTGAAACCGTAGGCTCTGACGGAGCTTGTTATAGTAATGATGGAGCTTTAGGCTTTCCGAGATTGTGAGACGGAATGGCGCGAGTCGGTGGTATGACTTTTATGCCCATAACGGCTACTTGCAATGTTGGAGGTCATCTTGGGGGTTATCGCGCTGCTGGCCTGGTTCACGATGGTGGGATATTACCTGGTGGGGCGGTCGAACCGTTTAGAAGGCGCGGGTTTGTGGACTTCTGCGGCTTTGTGAACGGCGGCATCTTCTGTGGAATCTGCGGGTTCCTGGCAGCGTAAATACCATGCCGATGTTCTATACGATGCTGGGCACGGGGCTGGCGATCAATTTGAGGGATAAGTGGCCGGGGCGGAGGCTTCGGCAGACTTAGGAGATGAAGACGGAAAGAAGAATGCGAAGGCTGCGATAGATGTTATGCCGGAGATGTAAGAATAAATAATTATAACGTTTGCATTTGGGCTGGTCGTTGAGACCCGGGTCCAACCGATACGGTGGGGAGGCTCTCCACCATTGTTAACGAGGTATCCGCCGGCCTGATGGTTGGCGGATATGTGTTTAGATATAGGAATAGTGATGAAATAGCAAAATGTAACAATTGTATTAAAAGGAAGGGTGGGTATAAAAGCGATGGGAGTATCGAATTGGATAGCCCTGGCAAATGTATTATTAACAACAGTACTTACAGCTATTATCATAAGGCAGACCAACAGGTTAAATAAGCAGCAGCTGGCCTTTGAAAGAGATAATCATCAAAAGGCGTTAGATCTTCAAAAACGTCAGATTCAAATTGAAACATTTCCGTATAAGCGTAAAATATATTCGAATGTTTTTGCCATATTCGAATGCTGTCACTTTCTTAAAGATTTATCAACAAAAATTGATTTGACACAGAAAACCGGGAAAGAACTTTCAGATATGTTTTCGTTAACTTGCAAAGGTTTTATTCCCGATACTAAGGATGCGATTTGGAGTTTAAGAGAGGCTGAATACATTTTGCCAGCAAATATAGCTATTCCTATTTTAGAAATACGATCTTGCTTTGATAAGGTATGTGCGAATTTTAATTGTTTGACAAGTATTGAGTCCATTTTAACAAGCGATGAGTTACAAACACTATTTCAAGGAATTAAAGAAGACAATGTATATAGTGCTTTATCAAACTGTGATAAAATCCTTTCGCATGTGAGTTATATTGAATCAATTATGCCTGTTGAAATAAATATAGCTAATCTTAATCGGTAATACGAACTCCAAGTGTAAAGGTGCATTACAAACTTGAATTTAAGGAGATGACGATGAGCGCGTGTATATGTGATACTTTTCTTGACCTTAGGACATATCTTCACGTTGGAATAGATTTTGATTATGAAGCAAAATTGTTTTTTGAAGAATTGAATTTAGCCAAGAAAGAAAACGATATCCAAAAGTATATTAAGGGCAATAAAAAATGGTACATCCCTGGATCGATACTTAGAGGGTATGATTTTGGTCATCATGAGGCTTTTATTGCACCGGAATTGCAGTTAGGCGCTGAGTACAAAGTTGACTATGCCCTATTGGGAAGAAATTCAATTGGATATCACATGGTTTTAGTAGAATTTGAGGATGTGAATGTTAACTATTCAATAAAGAGCATAAATACGGAATCTAAAGCTGTTAGAGCCGGCATAACACAGATTAAGGATTGGAAACGATGGATGGACAATAATAGGCACTATTTTATGAATAGTTACGGACTTGGCGAAATAGCAGGTAATATTCCATCGTGGGGGATTTATTATTGTCTTGTAGTGGGCCGAAGGTCATTGATGACGCAGAAAGATAATGAATTACGCAGCCAATCACAAGACGAGTTATCTGGATTAAAAATTATTTCATATGATAGAATCGTTGATTATATCCCCGCATTGCATAATTCATTTTAACAATATATATTCGAAATCAATCCATTATTGAGGCTTCTGGCATGATAGTGGGTACTCATGTCGGCTGAGTTGACAGTTTCATATTGAAAAGCCACCTGTGCTCCTTTAGTGTATTAGCGTCCAAACTATCACACAAGGGAGTACCCACAG